>OHFW01000331.1_pt1 | contig 27870 bp, 25 predicted proteins | sample 1567601 | NCBI WGS metagenome assembly OHFW01 (sample SAMEA3879594, study PRJEB24766) | human gut metagenome | biome: human-associated habitat; feature: feces | place: USA | collected 1985/1987 | reverse complement strand
ATTTATACTATATTAGGAAAAACGATGTACTGACAGGAAAACATATCTTGTGTGAAGCACGTTGAACCTTATAATTTTCAATTTGTAACTTAAAAAATAAAGAAATGTTTATTTCCAAACAGTTAAAAGAGAATAATATAGCCGAATACCTTATATATATGTGGCAAGTGGAAGATTTGATTCGTGCCAACAAGTGCGATATTGATTTTATCCGCAATAATATCATCTCCCGCTATCCGGCGGAAGAGCATGCCGCCCTGGAAGAGTGGTACGGGAACCTTGCCGATATGATGCGTGCAGAAGGAGTGGTGGAGAAAGGACATCTGCAGATTAACCGCAACGTTATTCGTAACCTTACGGATTTGCATGCCGAGCTGCTGGCTTCCACGAAATACCCCTTTTATAATGCAGCATACTTCAAAGTGCTGCCTTTTATCGTAGAGTTGCGACAGAAGAGCGGGCCGAAAGAAGAGTCGGAGCTGGAGACGTGCTTCGAGGCGCTTTACGGGGTATTGTTGCTGCGTCTGCAGAAGAAGGAGATCAGTCAGGGCACTGCTAAGGCGGTGGAGTCTATCAGCAGTTTCCTTTCGTTGCTTGCCAACTACTACGACAAGGACAAGAAAGGCGAGTTGAAGCTGGGGGATGATTGACGGGATGTTTGAGTGATAAATAGTAAATTGAAATATGTCAACGTACCTATGTGTTAAGGATGGAAGATGTGCCATGACCGTAGGGAATAAATAGTAATTATCGAGATGAATATATTAGTAACCGGTGCCAACGGACAACTTGGTAATGAGATGCGGGCGCTTTCCGCTGAGAATGGGCAGCACACCTACTTTTTTACGGATGTTCAGGAACTGGATATATGTGACGAACAGGCCATACGCGCATTTGTGTCCGGCAACCGGGTGGATGTCATTGTGAACTGTGCAGCTTATACGGCGGTAGACAAGGCGGAGGATAATCCGGAGCTCTGCGACAAGCTGAACCATATAGCTCCCGGCTATCTGGCTGCAGCGGCTGAAGCCTGTGGCGCTGCCATGATACAGGTGTCTACGGACTATGTTTTCGATGGCAATGCTTGCGTTCCGTACCGTGAAACTGACCCCACCTGTCCTGTAAGCGTCTATGGCGAAACCAAGCTGAAAGGGGAGCAGGCGATCATTTACTCCGGATGCAATTACCTGATATTCAGAACATCGTGGCTGTATTCAGAGTGGGGCAAGAACTTTGTGAAGACGATGCTGGGGCTGTTCGCCACCAAGGATAGTGTCAATGTCGTTTTCGACCAGGTGGGCACACCGACTTACGCGGGCGATTTGGCTGCGGCCGTGGCATACGTTATCGAGAGCGGACAGACAGGAAAGAGCGGTATTTACCACTACAGCAATGAGGGGGTATGTTCTTGGTATGATTTTGCAAAACGTATATGCGAACTGAGAGGAAGCGCCTGTGAGATTAGCCCTTGCCATAGCGATGAGTTCCCGAGTCCGGTGTCGAGGCCGCATTATTCTGTGATGGACAAGACATTGGTCAAGACTGTTTTTGGCCTGAAAATTCCACATTGGAATGATTCATTGGTGGTGTGTCTGAAGAAAATCTGACTCAACTGTCGCCATAATCTGCGGAAAGTGTTTTTTTTCTAACTCCTTTATTCTTAATAAATTACAATGGGGGGGGTAAATGCGCGTGAAATGAACTGAATATGAACCAGTTATTTGCCGAAAACCGGTTGCTCGTTACGTCTTTATTGACTAACTTTGTAAAGATTTTTTGACAGACAAAGTGCGGGGGCAGAAGTCAATAAATGAAATATAACGATGTTATTATGGAGATTTGTGAGAGAACATCGGACCAGAGCCGTCCTTTTGCCTTTAGAAAAGGTGACGACATAAAATAGAAAACAGTCGATGAAACTGGATAGTACAGATGCGTTTTCTATAGCTTCAGAGCAGAATTCTTCCGAGCGGAAAGCAGTCCGTCCGGAGGTAAGTTTGTGCAATGACTGGTGCTATGTCTATGTGCATCATGCCAAGCTTCCGGCCGTCATGGAGCGGTTTGCGAAGGATGGTGTGTTCCATGTCTTTGCACATAAGGCTGTGAACGGCATGCTGTTCATTCAGGGGAAAGTCCGTGCAGTGAAGAAGTTCCTGCAGGACAATTTCCAGTCACTTTATCTCGTAAATGATTGTGGTACAGGACGGGAGGCAGTAATCCGCGACAGCGTGATGAAGGCGTTCATGAAGGTTCTCGAGATAGATCCGGACAGAGTCCGCTTTATGCTAAAGCCGATTTCCGAATATGCAGAAGGCAATCCTCTTCTCCGCATAACATCAGGCGTTTTCGAAGGCCTTGAAGGCTATGTCATCCGCATTGACAGGGACAGGAAACTCGTCATGGCTGTGGGCGACAGGACTATCGCCATTTCCGGCGTGAACAAGGAGTCCTTCGAGAAGGTGGAAGATTATGACAAGATGATGGAACTATTGGATAACCATTGATCTCTGAATTTATAACTATTTAAAAACCAATTAAATACTGATATGAATATTGTACAGAAAATCTCCAATTGGTATTTCTCCGGAAAGGCGCTGCCATATTGGGGACTGCTGATTCTTGATTGCTGCATTGTGGCTTTCTCTGGTTATGTCGGATACTATTTTGATCTGGGAGGGGACGGTTTCGCTACGAATTTCTGGCCAATGACGGCAGCAAATCTGCTGGCGCTGGTCCCGTTCGCGATATCGTTCAAGCTCTTCCATACCTACTCAGGAATTGTAAGGTACTCGTCATTCATTGACCTTCAGAGAGTTGCGACTGCTGCATTTACCGGTTCAGTGGCATTCTATCTGATAGGATATGTCACCGGAGCAGTATTCCCGAATCAGACGATATTCTATTTCCCTAAGTTGAATACAGCCGTTACCGTCTTCATTCTCAGCACATTGCTGCTGTGGGTGGAGCGTATATTGGTAAAGAGGCTTTTCGACTCCTTCCATCTGGACGGCGCCCTCCCTGTGGCTATCTACGGTACCAAGGCTGGCGGAATCAGCATTGCCAAGAGCATTGTCTCCATCAAGGACAAGAAGTATTCGCTCCATGCTTTCGTATCTGACGGACCTGAGATGAAAGGTGCCTACATCATGGGCAAGCCTGTCTATCAAAATGGGGCAAAAATCGCTGAGAAACTGCGTGACGAAGGGGTGAAGGCTCTGCTCGTCTCGCCGCTCAAGACAGAGAGGTTCCGCCAGAACCAGGAAATGGTGGATGATTTCCTCAATGCAGGCCTCAAAATTCTTATGATGACCAATGCAGAGGAATGGGATGGAAAAGACATTTCATTGACACATAATCAGTTGCATGAGGTGGCAATCGACGACCTCCTGCCGAGAGACAAGATCGAGGTCGATATGGAGGCCATCGGAAAACTATTGAAGGGACGCCGGATCCTGATTACTGGCGCTGCCGGTTCCATCGGCTCCGAGATGGTGAGACAGATCGCGAAATTCTCGCCGGCGGAGATGACCTTGATCGACCAGGCGGAGACTCCTATGCACGATATCAGGCTGATGATGTCGGAGCATTACCCGCATATCCATAACGAGACCATCGTCACCAGCATTACCAATGCGGAGCACATGGAGCGCATCTTCTCCGAGCACAAGCCTGAGTATGTGTTCCACGCGGCTGCCTACAAGCATGTTCCGATGATGGAGGACGACCCGGCTATCGCCGTGCAGAACAATATATATGGTACGCGCGTGATAGCGGACCTTGCCGTAAAATACGGAACCAAGAAGTTCGTGATGATTTCTACAGACAAGGCGGTGAATCCGACAAATGTCATGGGCTGCAGCAAGCGTATCTGCGAGATATACTGCCAGAGTCTCAACCAGGCCATAAAAGACGGTAAGGTTCAGGGCGTTACACAGTTCGTCACTACCAGATTCGGAAATGTTCTCGGCTCCAACGGCAGCGTGATTCCGATATTCAAGAAGCAGATCCGAAACGGAGGACCGATCACCGTCACCCATCCGGACATCATCCGTTACTTCATGCTGATTCCGGAAGCCTGCAAGCTCGTGCTTGAGGCCGGGACCATGGGCAAGGGCGGCGAGATCTTTGTCTTCGATATGGGCAAGCCGGTGAAGATCGTCGATCTGGCCAAGCGTATGATAGCCCTTTCGGGAGCGAAGAATGTGGAAATCCAGTTTACGGGACTTCGTGACGGCGAGAAACTCTATGAAGAGGTGCTCAACGACAAGGAGGAGACCATCCCTACCACCAATCCTAAGATCATGGTGGCGAAAGTCCGTGAGTATGACTATGATACGGCTTGTGCCAACGAGAAGAGACTCCTCGAGGAATCACGTACTTTCGACGATATGTCCATCGTCCGCATCATGAAGGAGATCGTGCCGGAGTACAAGAGCCGTCACTCGAAATATGAAGTTTTAGATAAAGCAATATAAATTATGAAAGAGTTCAATGATATCAAAGTGGCTGTCGCCGGAACAGGTTATGTAGGCCTCAGTATCGCTACGCTTCTTTCACAGAAGCATCATGTGACCGCAGTGGACGTCATTCCTGAAAAAGTGGAGAAACTGAACAACAGGATTTCGCCTATCCAGGATGACTACATCGAGGATTATCTGAAGAACAGGAATCTCGACCTCACGGCCACGCTCGACGGCGAGTCAGCGTACAAGGATGCGGATTTCGTGGTGATCGCAGCACCGACCAACTATGACAGCAAGAAAAACTTCTTCGACACGTCACATGTGGAAGAGGTCATTGAACTGGTGCTGAAGGTTAATCCTGACGCGGTGATGGTCATTAAATCCACTGTTCCTGTGGGTTATACGGCATCTGTCAGGGAAAAATTCTCCTATCGAGAGCGTCAGGCTGACGGCACGATGAAGGTGGTGACTCCGAATATCATTTTCGCACCGGAGTTCCTGCGTGAGTCCAAGGCCCTCTATGACAACCTCTATCCGAGCCGTATAATTGTAGGTTTCGAGCAGGGCAATGCTTTTCTCGAAGAGGCTGCGCACACCTTCGCCCGTCTCATCCACGAAGGAGCATTGAAAGAAGAGGTTCCTGTCCTGTTCATGGGCAGCACCGAGGCTGAGGCCGTGAAGCTTTTCGCCAACACTTATCTGGCGCTCCGCGTAAGTTATTTCAATGAACTCGATACCTATGCTGAGATTAAAGGTCTTGACACTCAGTCTATTATAAATGGCGTTTGTCTGGATCCGCGAATCGGCTCCCAGTATAACAACCCTTCATTCGGCTACGGCGGATATTGCCTTCCTAAGGACACCAAGCAGCTTCTCGCCAACTACAATGACGTTCCTGAGAACCTTATCCAGGCCATCGTAGATTCTAACAGCACGAGAAAGGATTTCATTGCAGACCAGGTACTTACAAAGGCAGGCTACTACAGCAGCAACAGCCAGTGGGACAGCACCCAGGAGAAGAAATGCGTCATCGGCGTATATCGTCTGACCATGAAGTCCAACTCGGACAACTTCCGCCAGAGCGCCATCCAGGGCATTATGAAGCGCATCAAGGCCAAAGGAGCAGAGGTCATCATCTACGAGCCTACTCTCGAGAACGGCACTCTTTTCTTCGGAAGTGAGGTGGTCAATGACCTCGCGGCATTCAAGTCCCGTTCGCATTGCATCATTGCCAACCGCTATGACGTCTGCCTCGATGACGTGAAGGACAAAGTCTATACACGTGACATTTTCAAGAGAGACTAAGATGCTGGAATACAATATCTCTTTGTACAGAAAGACAGTCCTCGTGACTGGTGCAGCTGGATTTATCGGCAGCAATTTAGTGAAAAGGCTGTTTCATGAATTCAACGGTATTAAAATCGTCGGAATTGATTCGGTAACAGATTATTACGACGTAAATATCAAATACGACAGACTCCAGGAAATCGAGGCATTGGGCCGGGACTGGACCTTCGTGAAGGCGAGCATTGCCGACAAGGGCATTGTCAATGAACTTTTCTCGAAGTACCATTTCTCTGTGGTGGTGAATCTCGCTGCGCAGGCCGGTGTGCGTTATTCCATCACTAATCCTGACGCGTATATCGAGAGCAACCTGATAGGTTTCTACAATATTCTCGAGGCTTGCCGACACAATGAGGTGGAACACCTTGTATATGCTTCATCATCAAGTGTTTACGGCTCGAATAAGAAGGTGCCGTACTCCACTGACGACAAGGTGGACAATCCTGTAAGCCTCTATGCTGCGACGAAAAAGAGCAACGAACTGATTGCGCACGCCTATTCGAAACTCTACAACATACCTTCCACAGGACTGCGGTTCTTCACTGTTTACGGCCCTGCAGGACGTCCTGACATGGCATATTTCGGTTTCACGAACAAGCTCGTGAAAGGGGAGACCATTCAGATATTCAACTACGGTAACTGCAAACGTGATTTTACCTATGTGGATGATATCGTGGAGGGAGTAGTACGTGTCATGCAGCACGCTCCTGAGAAGCAGACTGGAGAAGACGGTCTGCCTGTGCCTCCGTACAAGGTCTATAACATCGGCAACAGTCATCCTGAGAACCTGCTCGAGTTCGTGGATATCCTCCAGCAGGAACTGCTCCGTGCAGGAGTTCTCCCGCAGGACTACGACTTCGATTCGCACAAGAAACTCGTTCCAATGCAGCCGGGCGATGTTCCGGTAACATACGCAGATACCACGCCGCTCGAAACCGACTTCGGCTTCAGGCCATCCACGCCGCTCCGCGACGGTCTCCGTGCTTTCGCCCAGTGGTATAAAAGCTATTACGGAGAAAAGGAGTAGATGAACGACTTCGTGGCGTCGATAATGCTGATGGGGGCGGTTGCATCGACCGACGGTTATCTTCCATACTGGATGACGACCAATCAGTATGGACTGATGCCTGAGCGCAGAGGGGGACTGGCACTGCTGCAGGTCTATTCTCAGAGTGACGAGTCCAGGACTATACAGTACAGCTGCGGCGTTTCATTGGCGACCAATGCCTATCATAATCCACTCGACCCGTCATCCCGGACGGTCAATCTGATGGCCGATGAACTCTATGGCTCAGTCAAGTGGAAGCTCTTGACACTGGACATTGGCATAAAACATAGAGAGAACGACTTTATCGGCGCATCTCGGGAATTGGGCTCATTGTCAGTGACCGGCGGGCATCTTGCGGAGACAGGAAATGCGCGCTCGATGCCAGGATATCTCCTCAGTTTGGAGCCCGTCGCCTTGCCATGGACCAGAGAGCATCTGTGGCTCTATGGTGCGTACGGAGATTATATGACGATGGACGACCGCCATGTCGAAGGTGCATTGGTCCACAGAATGAGGGTGGGGCTGCGATATGCCGCGACAGACAGGCTGTCATTCGACGCGGTGATCGACCATTACGCGATGTGGGCAGGTCATCATCCGACGGATGTCAGCTATCCGGTGACGATAAAGAACTATATCAAGGTGGTGACCGGACGTCATGCAGGAGAAGGCGGAACCATGAGCGACAGGCTGAATGTCATCGGGGACCAGGGAGGAAGCGAGATATTCAGGGTTATATATCGTGCCGACAAATGGACTGTCACGGCCCAGCACGACATACCATACAGCGACGGCTCGGGAATGGGGTTCTACAATTTCCCCGACGGAGTCAATACGCTGTCATTCAGTTTCACTGACAAGAACAGATGGGTTAGCGACATCCTGTATGAACACCAATATACGCTTTACCAGTCTGGACCGATAAACGGCGAGATGTTCGATGACAAAGGCAATTCCATTACGCCGCCCGGAGTATCTACGGTAGGCATCGATGACTACTTCGCCAACTCCTATTACAGATCCGGCTGGACCCATCACGGAAGGGTAATAGGAAACCCGCTGTTTCTGCCGAGAGGCGTGCATGATCAGACGTGGACCTCTGCCCGGATAAACCGCGGCATAGAGAACAATCGCGTGAAGTCGCATCACCTGGGCCTCGGCGGAAAGCTTTTCCGCAAGCATCCCTATAAGCTGATGCTGACCTATACGGAGAATTACGGTACCTACGCGGCTCCCTACACAGGCGAGTCCCAGATACAGAAGCCCTGGGGAACAGTCCACGAAACCGGTCTGAAGCAGATTTCCGCCGCCTTCACAGGCCAGCTCGAATCCGTCTTCCGCATCCCCGGCCTCTCCGTCCTGTACGGCCTCTACCTCGACAAGGGCCAGTTCTACCAGGACGCCATCGGCCTCACCGTCGGTGTCAGATACACCCTCGGCCGCGGGGAAGTGAAACATTTTGATGATATGTTTATATTGAGATATTAAAATGCCCAAACGATATGAGACACTTGGTCATAAAGAATTTCGGTCCGATTCGTAATGCGGACCTTCAACTTGGACAGGTAAATGTATTGATAGGTATGCAGAGTTCCGGCAAGAGCTGCGTACTTAAGACGGCGTGCTATTGTACCTGGGTTGAAAAACGTCTTGAGTTGTCTCAGAAGGTCAACGGTTTTGGCAGCGGTTCGGCCTTCATTGACACCATGACCAGCTATTATCAAATGGCAGGATACGTCCATCCGGATACCTACATCGAATATGAAACCGGACATGTCTTCTTCTCATACAGCCATTCAGAAAAGAAGTTTACGATGAGATGGAAAAATGATCATTGGAACTATAAGAGGCCAAAAGTAAGTTATGTCCCTGCCGACAGAAATTTGGTGGCTTCAATTCCAGGGTGGAGTTTCCTTCCATTGGATGGCAACATGCTTGATTTCATGTCAGATTGGGACAAGGCCAGGAAGTTTGTAAAGAACGAGGAGAATTTCTTGAATCTGGGCATGTCTTATACTTATGACTCCCAGACAAATACGGACAATATAAGACTGGAGAACGGAACTCCGCTAAAACTGAAGGAGAGTTCCAGCGGTATCCAATCGCTCCTCCCCATGTATGTACATCTCGATTATCTTACTACAGGCCAATACAATGCAGAAGCAGGCAAGATCTCGTATGAACAGAAAGAAGAGCGCAAAAATCTTTTGTCGACCATTTATGCCAATCTCTACGAAAAGGATTTCAACCATGAAGAGACGATTGAAGTCGTCACCATTGATGGCGTAGATTATTCGTTTTCCAAGCCAAATCAGGCGAAGAAGTTCAAGTCGATTTGTCAGGAGTATATCAATGTTGATCATAGCGAGATATTCCTTGAAGAGCCAGAGGATAATTTATTTCCTCCGACTCAATGCCAATTCGTGAATTGGATGCTGGAGCAGATTAAAACGCACGGAGACATGCTTTTCATCACGACGCATAGTCCGTATGTTCTGAATCAGTTGATCAAGGCAGCCCCGAAAGAATTGTCAGTAATGTTCACTCATCCACAGAAGCCGGCCAGCAGAGATTTTTCCGTAAAGCAGCTCAATGATGAGGAGATACATGAAGCTTACGATAACGGTGTAGATATGTTCTTCAATTTCGAGATGTATGTATGAAGCGGAAGATTTTGAACGTAATGCCTGAGTGCTATGTTGATACAAACCTGATAGAATATCTTCTGGATGGAGTAGTAAATCATCAACATTGCTGCTCAAAGGTAGTGGGCCAGTTGAACAACACATTTGCAGACAAGTTCGCTATCGGAATTATCGATAAAGATAAAGTAGAACTCGGCTACATACAGGCTTGTGACGAGATTGCCAAGACTGAGCACCTGACATTATTGAAGCATAAATCCCGTCATCAGTATCTGATTACGATTTCTCCAGCAGTGGATAAATTTGTGTTGGACAGCGCTAAAGAGCAAGGAGTCGATACGGAAAAATACAACCTTCCGTCAACTCTTAAGGAGTTCACCAAACTATCCAAGTCAGTCACCTCCAACACGGATGAGCGCTTCAAGAACTTATTCGCAGCAATTAACGGCAACTCTGAATTCAGAGCGTTAAAGATGACTTTGAAATATTTGTTGGACAAACAGTACAATACGGATATTTCTGAACTGACACGGATTTTTTTTGGTGCCGAAGCACAAGTGATATAGGAGGATAAGACATGTTTAAAAGCATTGAAATTGAACACTTTCGTGGCATAAGTCACGCGAAAATAGACGGACTGAAAGAAGTTAATATATTCTTCGGAAAGAACAATTGCGGCAAGTCTTCACTACTTGACGCCATCTTTCTGATATCAGGCTTGTCGAATCCGAAACTGCCGATCAACATCAATCTGCTGAGGAACTACCTTCGATTCGAGCCGTCAGACCTGGCATTGGATTTCTATACACTTGACACTTCGCGGCCAATCAAGATCAAGGCATCAAACGACGAAGTGCGGGAGCTTATGATTTCTCTGTTCGAATCAGCTGCCAGCCGTATAGACTTGCTTGGAAACGAGAATAATATATCATCTACAGATACCAAAAACCGGTATGGTCTTGTGTTGAAATGTATGATAGATGGACACCCTGTCGAGTCATCGATTACTCTTTCTCATAAGGGCGTAGAAAACAACGATTACGAGCAAAGCGTCAAATATGATTCTGGCTACAAGGAGAATCTCACTTGTCGTTATCTTTCACCAAGGTATGACTTTTATACCTCTATAGAAAGTCTGACAGAGATTCTCAAGAACAAGGATGAACAGTTCATTCTCGAAGCGTTGCGCATTATCGAGCCGATGATAAAAGACATAGTACTGTCACAGAATGAAGTGCTCGTCGATGTCGGCCTGAACAAGCGCATACCTATCAATGTGATGGGAGACGGTGCTCGTAAGATTCTCTCTATCCTCACGACGATTTATGAATGTCGTGACGGAATTGTTTTGGTTGACGAAATCAGCAATGGCTTCCACTATTCCGTAATGAAAGCTCTATGGCAAACAATTTTGTTGGCGTCCAAAAAGAATAACGTCCAGTTATTTGCGACGTCCCATGATTTGGATTCAATTAAGGGATTGCGTGATGCAGCTCTTCATGATGAAGGTGACAAAGATAGAGTGTCATTCTTTAAACTCCAGCGCACTAAAGATGCGGAATTGAAGTCTTATTTCTATGCTACCGACAGCATTGATTATATGTTGAATCAGGAAATCGAGATCAGGTAGAATGAACAGGATATTTATAGAAGCCAAGCACTCGAAAACATCAGAGTGTTGTTTCTTAAAGACCATACTTAAGAATAATTTTCCAGATAAAAGTTGCGGCATTACCTGTATGGATGGCGTGGACAATCTTTTCAGTCAGGGTATTTTAACCTCGATTAGAGCCGATCAAGATAATGGTGACAATGTGATTGTTATTTTAGATGCGGATACAATAGATAAGAGGTGGGGCTTTGAGGCAAGGAAGAGGAACACAATAGAGAAAATGCGGGAAAATAAAGTTGAGTTTCCATTTTTCCTCTATCCTAACAATCACGATGATGGAGACTTCGAAGTTTTACTCGAAACTCTAGCGAGAAAGGATCTTCACAACAAATGGTGGGATTGTTTTGCCGATTACGAAACCTGCGTTTCAGGAATACGCGACAAATCTGGTGAACCAAGATACGTCATTCCCAACCGCAAAGCCAAGCTTCACACCTATATCAGTTCTCAACGACTGAACAATGCCTCAAGAAAAAAGCTAGGTTCCGGCCAATGGTTATTTGACAATCCTGATTACTGGGATTTCTCGCGACCTGAACTTGAGCCACTTGTTGAATTTTTGAAGGAGAACTTGGAATAGTGGCGGATTCGCTTAGATTGAAAAAATATACGACGATTATTAATTTTAACATATCATGAGCATTTTTGCAGGAAAAACATTGATGATTACCGGTGGTACCGGTAGCTTCGGAAACGCAGTATTGAAGCGTTTTCTCAGAACGGACATTGCTGAGATCAGAATTTTCTCACGCGACGAGAAGAAACAGGACGACATGCGCCACGAGTATCAGGCGAAATTCCCTGACGTTGCACACAAGATAAAATTCTACATCGGTGACGTCAGAAACTTGGAAAGCGTACGCTCGGCGATGCCAGGCACAGATTACATCTTCCATGCAGCCGCCCTCAAGCAGGTTCCGAGCTGCGAATTCTTCCCGATGGAAGCAGTGAGGACCAATGTGATAGGCACTGACAATGTTCTTACGGCCGCTATCGAAAACAATGTCGGAGCAGTCATCTGTCTCTCTACCGACAAGGCAGCATATCCGATCAATGCAATGGGCATCACCAAAGCCATCGAAGAGAAAATCGCCGTAGCCAAGAGCCGTAACTCCCGCAACACCAAGATCTGCTGCACACGTTATGGCAATGTCATGTGCTCCCGTGGTTCTGTGATTCCTCTATGGATTGAGCAGATCCGCAGCGGCAACCCTATCACTCTTACGGAACCTAAGATGACACGTTTCATCATGTCCCTCGAAGAGGCTGTCGATCTGGTGCTTTTCGCATTCGAGCATGGCCACAATGGCGACATTCTCGTTCAGAAAGCGCCTGCTTGCACCATTCAGACACAAGCAGAGGCAGTCTGCGAACTCTTCGGTGGCAAGAAGGAAGATATCAAGGTAATCGGTATCCGTCACGGCGAGAAGATGTACGAGACACTACTTACCAAGGAAGAATGCGCCAAAGCTGAGGATATGGGCAACTTCTATCGTGTTCCGGCAGACAACCGCGACCTGAACTACGACCAGTACTTCACCAAGGGTGATGTAAAGCGTGCTACCATAGAGGAGTTCAATTCAAACAACACATACCGCCTGAACTTGGAAGAAACAATTGCCAAAATCGGTGCTCTGGAATATATCCAGAACGAATTGAACGGAGTTGAAAATCTCGCAAAATAATGAAGATTCTGGTTACCGGCGCCAAAGGATTCGTGGGAAAGAACCTTTGCTGCCAACTGAACAACATAAAAGAAGGCAAAGCCCGCTGCTATGGAGACCTCCAGGTCGATGAAGTATTTGAATACGACATTGATTCGACTCCTGAGCAGCTGGACAGCTGGTGCGGCGAATGCAATTTCGTCTTCAACCTCGCGGGCGTGAACCGGCCGAAGGACAATGACGAGTTCATGAAGGGCAACTTCGGTTTTGCATCCACATTGCTCGATACATTGAAAAAGCATCACAATACCTGTCCCGTGATGCTTTCCAGTTCACAACAAGCCTCATTGACAGGACGTTTCGGCAACAGCGAATACGGCAGGAGCAAGAAAGCCGGCGAGGACCTTTTCCTCGAATACGGCAAGGAGACCGGTGCGAAAGTGCTCGTCTACCGTTTCCCGAACCTTTACGGAAAATGGTGCCGCCCGAACTACAATTCGGCCATCGCCACGTTCTGCAACAATATCGCCAATGACCTCCCTATCCAGGTCAATGACAGAAGTGTACAGATGGAAATCCTCTATATCGACGATCTTGTCGAGGAGATGATTTGCGCGCTCAAAGGTCAGGAGCATCACTGCGAATTCGAGGGACTTGACGTACTGCCATCCGCCGAAGGACGTTATTGCTATTGTCCTGTCACTCACAAGACTACGCTTGGAGAAATCGTTGATACCATATATGAATGTGCACGTGCAGTGCGTGCTGTGCCGGATTCTACGGAAGGACCTTCGACGGCTGTCGAAATGCCGCAAGATAGTCTGCGTTATCGACTGATGTCCACATTCCTCAGCTACCTGCCGAAAGAAAAGGCGATTTTCGATTTGAAGATGAACGAGGATCAGCGCGGGTCTTTTACCGAACTGGTACACACGCTGAATTGCGGTCAGGTAAGCATCAACATTTCCAAACCGGGCATCACGAAAGGAGAGCATTGGCACAACTCGAAATGGGAGCAGTTCATCGTGGTTTCCGGCCACGGGCTCATTCAGATGCGCAAGGAAGGCACAGATGAAGTCCTGAACTACGAAGTAAGCGGTGACAAGATCCAGTCTGTCATCATGCTCCCGGGCTACACTCACAACATCATCAATCTTTCCGAGACCGAAGACCTCGTGACCGTAATGTATTGCAACGAAGTCTTCAATCCTGAAAGACCTGACACATATTTCGATAAAGTGGAGAAATAAAAAAAATGGAAAAGACACCTAAATTCGATTATTCAGATATTCATTGGAAGGAGAACGGCAAACTCAAGCTCTGTATCGTAGTAGGTACGCGCCCTGAGATTATCCGTCTGGCAGCTGTCATCACAAAATGCCGCCAGTATTTCGATGTCATTCTCGCACATACCGGCCAGAACTATGACTACAACCTGAACGGCATCTTCTTCAGGGACCTCAAACTCGCTGAACCTGAAGTCTATATGGATGCAGTCGGTGACGACCTCGGTGCGACATGCGGCAACATCATCAACTGTTCATACAAGCTTTTTGCCCAGACCAAGCCGGATGCAGTGCTGGTTCTCGGTGACACGAACAGCTGTCTTTCAGTCATTGGCGCGAAACGTCTTCACATTCCGATTTTTCACATGGAGGCCGGCAACCGCTGCAAGGACGAGTGTCTTCCAGAGGAGACCAACCGCCGCATCGTTGATATCATATCCGATGTGAACCTGGCATATTCCGAGCATGCACGTCGTTACCTTGCCGACTGCGGCTTGCCAAAGGAGCGCACTTACGTCACAGGCTCCCCTATGGCCGAGGTGCTTCATAACAATCTCGCCGAAATCGAGGCAAGTGATGTCCACAAACGTCTCGGTCTGGAGAAGGGCAAATACATCCTGTTAAGTGCTCATCGTGAGGAAAACATCGACACGGAAAAGAACTTCCTCAGCCTTTTCAATGCCATCAACAAATTGGCAGAGAAATACGACATGCCTATTCTCTACAGCTGCCATCCTCGCAGCCGCAACAGACTGGCGTCCAGCGGATTCAAGCTAGACCCGCGTGTCATCCAGCACGAACCGCTAGGATTCCACGATTACAACTGCCTCCAGATGAATGCATTTGCAGTGGTCAGCGACTCCGGTACCCTCCCTGAAGAAAGTTCATTCTTCACCAGCGTAGGCCATCCGTTCCCTGCCATCTGCATCCGCACCTCCACAGAGCGTCCTGAATCTCTCGACAAAGCCGGATTCATTCTCTCCGGCATCGACACCAAAGGCCTGCTCCAGTCAGTGGAGACTGCAGTAGAACTAGTGAAGAATGGCGACTACGGCACACCGGTTCCAGACTACACCGACGAAAACGTCAGCACAAAAGTCGTGAAGATAATCCAGAGCTACGTGGGAGTGGTTAACAAGATGGTTTGGAGGAAGTACTGAGCCACCGGTAGCCATTACACATCTAATGAATGCAATATTTTACTTGATTCTGCTCCCATTGAGTACAATTTCAGTATCTTTGTAAAAAGCATAGAATATGGCAAAAATCAAAATTCAAAATTTTGGATCGCTCAAGGACAATAATTCTTGGATTGACCTTGGAAAAGTAACCATTTTCATCGGAAATCAAGGGTCGGGCAAGAGCACGATTGCTAAACTAATCTCGACTTTCACCTGGATTGAAAAGGCCTTGAACCGAGGCGACCATGACATTAAATTCTTCGAGAGAAAATCTAAATTCAAGAACACTTTCTTGTCATATCATCGCATCCAGAACTACATAAAACAGGACACCGACATCCAGTACGAAGGGATTTCACATAGATTTCACTATGCTGATGGCGTGCTTAACATCTCTCGGTTCGCAGAAAGCGTTGAACTGTCTCAGATTATGTATGTCCCGGCAGAACGTAACTTCCTGTCATACATAGAATCATTCAAGGAACTGAAAGTATCATCTCCGTCACTACGGGAATTCCGCGATGAATATAAAAATGCTCAGAAATCAATAAAAGGACAGTTTAAACTTCCCGTAAATGGCACGAGTCTGGAATATGACCGACAGAACGACATCCTGCACCTGCGTGGAGAGAACTATAAGCTTCGGCTCAGCGAAACATCAAGCGGCTTTCAGTCTCTCGTCCCACTATACCTTGTTTCTATGAATTTGGCTCAGTCTGTATTGCATGGCAGCGATCACACTACCATGACGGAAGATGAACGCGAGCGTTTCAGGAAACTCATATCAGATATCGTCAACAATCCTACATTTTCAGAAGACCAGAGACGCAGTGCAATGAATGCAGTCTCAGCCCGATTCACAAAGACAGCTTTCATAAACATCGTGGAAGAGCCGGAACAAAACCTGTTCCCTACCTCACAGTGGGATATGCTTGCCGGACTTCTCAAGATCAACAACATGAGCAGTGGTAATAAACTTATCATGACAACACATAGTCCCTATATCATCAACTACATGGCTCTGTTCATAAAAGCGTATCAGATAAGCAGCGGCATGGTACTGGCTCCAGAAAAGAAGCAGGCCTTGAATGAGATTGTCCCCACAGAATCGCATCTATCTCCAAATCAACTTTTCGTCTATGAACTGGACGAAAAGACAGGACATTATTCCAGGCTGGAAGACTATAACGGCATGCCATCGGACGAAAACTATCTGAACAACGGATTAGCCGAGAGCAATGAAAAATTCGCAAAACTATTGGAACTGGAGGACACATGCAGGTAGATTTTTTCGACAATCCACATAAAGCCATGACTGACAGTCCAAGATTCGGGCTATGCGATGATGTTGCAGCCGAGAACTGCCCCAAGAATCCTGCCTACTTGGATGAATCGTCCCCGATGAAATGGACTGCCGTTGTGACTAATACAGAAAGGAAACACGCGACCTTTTATCCGATAGACAATTGTATCGAGATATTACGCACTGACGGTGAAATGGACAACCGCTGTGATGGGATGTTGAACTATGACTCGAACCTGCTGTTCGTAGAACTGAAAGATAGAATATCTACACATGGATGGATAAGAGACGGCCTGAACCAGTTGAAAGTGACGATACAGAACTTCAAGAAGTATCACGACACAGAGGCCTACGGCAGCATCAGGGCTCAGTTATGCAACAAGCAGCGCCCAGCAGCCGTAGTCGCCTGCTATAAAGAAATTAGCAACTTTAAGGACGAGACAGGATACATAGTGAGAGTGGACAGAAACATCACAATATAGCATACGCCACCAGCTATGTTCAGACACGAGCTTTCCTCAATGGCGGGTTCTGAGGAATTTTTGAGATTTGCAGGTTTGGCTTCTATTGGGATCACGCAACTGTTTGGATAAAAACAATAAAAGGGAACAATTAACGTATTTACCCAAGAGGCCACTTGTGCGCTTCCAACGCGAATTAGACATGCATGAATCCACACCGAATCGGTATAGGTGTAATCTTGCATCATCACCACTAAAATTTGAAAAATAATGAGTGAAAACACTACCTATCCAGGCATTAACAAAGCTGCAAAGTTTGATTTTCTAAACAACGAAGAAAAGAAAATCATAAAAAACATATCTCGCAAATATTGGTATGTAACGCGTATCGAACGCAAAGCATTCACCAACAGCGTATATAATGTAGCTTTTTTAAAACCGATAAACCACATCACACAAAACTTTAATCTAAATAGAGAAGTGGTTTTCATATTATCCAACTATGAACAATTTCAAGCTCGTGCTTTAGATGTTCTTGACAATCTTGACGCACAGTTATTACGAGTGGAGGAAGTCTGCTGCTTACTTGCCAGCAAGGACGCCAATATTGAAAATGAGATAAACAATCTATTGAAGTCAAATAATGAGTCACGCATTATAGTGCCCTTCTCGTATTTAGAACTCACTGATTTACATGATGATGAAGTTATTGTCAACAAAATGCGCAAGTATTTTTTCTCGCGAGACCTATTTGGCATCCAGAATGCTCTTAAAAAAGAAATTTATTTCTTTGGTCGCCGTGCACTTATACAAGAACTCGTAAACAAACATGAGAATAACGAGAATGCGGGCATCTTCGGATTACGAAAGACGGGAAAGACGTCAATACTTTATGGTGTCATGCGAGTCCTGCCCAGAAAAAATTCGCTTCCAGTATTCATAGATTGTCAAACACTTCACAACCAGTCGTGGAATCAAGCTCTCCGAACAATTATTGTAAAAATAGTAGAAGAAGCGCAATTAAAACACAATATTGCAGAAAAGAATGCCCTCCGTTATGAAGATGAAGCATCGGCCTCTTTTGCTTTTGAAGAAGACATCAAGAATATTTTGCTATTATACCTAAAACGGAACATTCTTATTATTTTTGATGAGGTAGAACACATAACGTTTGGCACATCAATTAGCGAAACTTGGAAAAATGGAATCTCATTTGTAAAGTTTTGGCAAGTAATACGAAGTGTTTACCAATCTTTAGACACAAAATATCATTATACTTTTCTTATTGCAGGAACAAACCCTCGATGTATAGAGGAGCCCTCAATAGATGGCACAGATAACCCTATCTTCTCATTGTTTATTCCTCATTATATAGAACCTTTCGACTATGAGCAGACACGTGAAATGCTGACACGTCTGGGAGGGTATATGGGAATAATCTTCCCTAATGAAGTCATTACACATATACAAGAGGATTTTGGCGGTCATCCGTTACTTATCCGACAGATATGTAGTTACATTCACCATAAATTACCGAGCAATCGTCCTTGTACTATATGCAAGCAGGACTATGAATCGTACAAACAAGATTTTTATAAGACGTCTACAGGTTTTTCACAATATGCTGAAATGATATTGCAGGTTCTTGAGTGCTGGTATAAAGATGAATATCAGATGTTAAAATGGCTTGCGGTTGGTGATTATGATAGTTTTATTGAATGTGCACAAGATACGGAGTTTTTAAAGCACTTAAAATGTTATGGAATCATTGGAGAAAACAACACTTCCACTAAATATCATTTTAAAATAGAAGCATTACAGCAGCATTTAGCATTAAAGAACCGCTACCTGCGCCCCATTCTCTCAAATACAGAACGTGAACAAGAGATTCAGCAACGGAGAAGTCTAATTGAGAAGAAACTGCGTGGCCTTGTTAAGAGACAGCTGAAGAGCATAATGGGTGAAGACAAAGCAAAAGAGGTTATGATACGTGCTATTTATGGAGCAGCTGAAATTGGGCACAAATCCAATATTGCATATGCAGAATTCTTTGATCCAAACAAACATAAGGTATACCTTAAAACCATTTTTGATGTAATAGCCAAAAACTATGGTTCCTTTTTGAATTTGTTTAATGTTAATATTGACACATTTAAGAGCAAGTCCGCTCTATTTAACGACTTCCGTCGAACAGATGCTCACTCATCATCCATATCAGATAGCGACTTCACAACATTTAGAGGCATAGCACAATGGTTCGAGGATGTGTTATCTGAAGAAAACTAAAAAGTCCGATTTAATAAGAATAAGGAATAATCTATCAGCGCACTCTAACGGGCAAAATTCGGAGTGTTAGTCCTCCCCCCCCCCTGCCATTTTTATAGAGCGTTTCCTATGCGCAAAATGGAGAATCGCTCGATAGAGGATACAGACTCATACATGGACATCCTGCTGTTTCACTTCCGCCATTACCTTACGGACTCGTATCGCCTGTTCCGGACAGCCGCCTGGCAGCGAAGCAGAAATACAACAGACCGCAAGTCGACAATGTACCTTCTATGGTAACTCCGCTTGAACTCCAGAAATTATGGCGTATCCGTCATGAAGGCAGCCACGTATTGACTGACGAGGTCGCCTCCCGCCACTTCCTCGATGATAGTCATGTGGAAATGCACAATATAGCAGTTGAACGGATCTTCGCCACATAGCAATGAGGAGGCATGTAAAAGCCATGACGCGGCAGAGAACATCTCCTTCGTGTACTCCATGCTGGAGAACTGCAAGCTGAACGCCCTGCCATTCGGCGGCTACATCGAGGACATCTGTACAAGAATAATGCACGGAGACGAGGACGCGAGTCAATGCCTTCGTGCGACAACAAAAAACTCAGAAGCAGACGGTTCAGAACAGGCCGCAGCATAGAATAAAATACGATAAACTTGGAAAGCCATCCGTAACCTACGGCAAAACAAGTGAATGATAGTACGCTTACTTTAAAATGAGTTTTGCTATGAGGTCAGTGCTAATCTCCCACTCTGCAATAAGACGCTGGATTCCCCGTGGGGAAGAACCTGAGGTTGCTTTGCGGTCAAAAGCTGACGCGAGTTTAGTATACGAGACCCGCCGCTACCTTGCCGACTGTGGCTTGCCTAAGGAGCGCACATACGTTACAGGCTCACCTATGGCAGAGGTTCTTCACAACAACCTCTCTGAGATAGAGGCAAGTGATGTTCATCAGCGTCTTGGTTTGGAGAAGGGCAAGTATATTCTCCTTTCTGCCCACCGTGAAGAGAACATTGATACAGAGAAGAACTTCCTTTCTCTCTTCAACGCTATCAACCACATGGCAGAAAAGTATGACATGCCTATTCTCTATAGCTGTCATCCACGCTCCCGCAACCGTCTTGCAGCATCAGGCTTCAAGCTCGATTCACGTGTCATCCAGCATGAGCCTCTTGGTTTCCACGACTACAACTGTCTTCAGATGAATGCCTTTGCGGTGGTATCTGATTCTGGTACACTCCCTGAGGAGAGTAGTTTCTTCACCTCTGTAGGTCATCCTTTCCCTGCTATCTGTATACGTACATCTACAGAGCGTCCTGACGCTATCGACAAGGGAGACTTTATCATCGCTGGTATTGATGAGAAATCTTTACTCCAGGCTGTAGATACTGCCGTTGAGCTTTGCCGTGATGGTCAGCACGGTATTCCTGTACCTGATTATGTTGATGAAAATGTTTCAACTAAAGTTGTAAAGATTGTACAGTCATACGTTGGTATAGTCAACAAAATGGTGTGGCGAAAATTCTAAAAAATGGAAGCTGTTGTACAGGTTGTTCTGCAAAGAATGTGGGTAGATACCACCAGCTACAAATATTAATAAACTGTATTATGGAAAAAGATAATATAAATAGAACATGGTATGAAAAATATGTACAAGACCGCACATGTTTCGCATATTTAAGGGGACTAATATCACGCTATCTTGCGCATATTAGGTATGAACGAATAGCAAATATTGCAAGAAGAAAAGGTGCAATAATTGGAGAAGGTGTAATTATGCCTAAATCTTTAGCTAAAAAACTTAATTCAAATGTAATTATAGGAAATCATGTTTCTATAGAATCAGATAAAATTGACACGAGAGCAAAACTTATTATAGGAAACAATGTCATAATCGGTAGAGACGTAGAAATAATAACAGTTTCACATAATATAGAATCTCCTGATTGGGAGCCTAAATATTATGGACTGGAAGTGCAAGATTATGTATGGATAGCGACTAAGGCTATGGTTCTTCCCAGTTGTCGTATTATAGGAATGGGGGGGGTAATTGCGGCTGGTAGCATTGTGGTAAAAAATGTAGAGCAGATGTCTGTTGTTTCTGGAAATCCTGCGAAAGAATTCAAGAAAAGGGGATGTTTGCATACATATTTACCTGTCGAAAGATTACTTCATGGCGACTATAAACAATTTAAAGAAATATATAAAATGAAGAATGGATGATATTCAAAGTAAAACATCACATGGAAAAATCAAAACTTATTAAAGGATTTATCGTTACGATATTAGGTAGTGGTTCGTCAAAAATCATATTGGTATTAGCTACATTTATATGTTCAAATTTGTTAGGAAAAATGGAGTTTGGAGAACTTTCGTTTGTTCGCAATACTTTGAATATGATACTTTGTATATGTGCTCTTAACTTTTCAGCTCTTTGTACAAAACTTACAACAGAAGCAAAATCATCGATAATTTCACTACATAGGTTATTTCTACTCTTTTTATTCTCTCTCATCGTATGTCTATTTATTGGGTTATTCCTGATTTTATCCCCTGAAAGATACTTACTGGAAATTCTTACAACAAAAACGATAGTAAAATTCTTTAAGATTGTAGGTGTACTCTTACCCTTATTTATGCTTCAGCCATTAATTGAGGGAATTCTTCGAGGACTTAAAAAATTCTATCTGATAGGAATACTTCAGACCACATCGTCTATATTTTATCTTGTTGCGGTATTTGTCGGAATAAAAAATGATGGTTTAAATGGAGCTTTAATAGGGGTTGTATTATATTATGCACTATATTCTTTTATAAGTGTTCTGATATTACAGAGGAAGTATTGTGTTTTACAACAACTATATAAATTAAGAGGGGCATGGAGTGAAAAAAAATCTATAGTCAAGATGATTCTTCCTCTATTCCTTATGTCGTTTATAGATGCTCCTACATTGTGGATAGCTCAAGTTATTTTATCCAAATCGGCATCAATGGAGGCAGTGGGAAGTATGACAGCCATGATGCAGATACGTAATCTCGCAATGCTTATACCATCATATTTCTCTAATACATACATCGCATTTGCAGGAGAACTTAATACACAAAAAAGGTATGTGGAATATTATTTTCAGTACCAAAAAATAATTAGACTTTATCTTTTAGTCGGTATTAGTATGTTTGTGATTTTTTCCGTTTTTGCTTATCCTATATTATTCTTATATGGACGTGAGTTTGTTGCTGATTGGCCAGTAATGCTTATTTCCAATCTTAGCATTCCATTGGCAATGCTAATTGGTCTATTTCGCATAGATCTACTTTTAAAAGACCACCAGCAATATTTACTCTTTTTTTCTATCGGATGGAATATAATTTGGCTTTTTTCTTTACTTTTTCTTAACATGATAGGTATTGATCCGCTCTATTCATTTTTTATATCACAGAATATTGGTTCTCTCGTTTTCATTATTAGTTTAGTTATGATGTTTAATAAAGATAAAAAGGATTTCTTGCAATGAAAAAAAATATAGATGTGCTTTTGATTGCACGACCAGACCACTCAATACAGATATATAAGGCTTTATGTATCCAAAAGAAATTGTCGTTTTACTATATTACTTTTAAAGTTGTACATGCTTTTGTGAAATATATATTTCCTTATGAAAAACTACAGACAGTCACAAAACGATGTTGTATTGATATTCGTGCGACAATAATTCAAGTATTCAAGAAAACATTTAATTTCAAGTTTGCTCAGAATTGGCAAACAGATAATATGCTTTCAAATACATCGAAACATTTCTTGAAAAAGAATAATATCAAGATAGTTCATTATTGGCCCGAATATGCAAGTAGAACAATGAATGAATATATTTTGAAAAACACAAAAACTATTGTGCTTGCGGACATGTATATGCCTAACCCGATAGCGATCCTTAATGAAATGAAACCTATTTATCAAAAATACGGTCTTGATGATGGGACAAATAACTGGTTATATGAATATGCGGAAAAAATGGAAGAGCATTTTGCTTCTGTTAAAAACATAGTAGTTGCATCCACATACGTTAGAGATACAATGAAATTATCATTTCCCGACAAGAATTACATAATTGTTCCATATGGAATAACTATATCTCCAACGTATACAAAAAAGAGAGAGTTGAAAAAATCAAAAAAATTTATATATATAGGACGTGTTTCTATTGAAAAAGGTTGTGATATTCTGTTGAGCATATTTAGAAGGAATCCAGAATATGAGCTACATATATATGGTGGAATATGGCAACAACAAAGAAAAATCTTTGAGCCATATTTTTCTTATGGAAATATATATTATCATGGTACTGTTTCAAAAGAAGATTTACGAAAGGAAATTGTAAAATGTGATGTAGGTATACATTTAAGTCGATTTGATGCTTATTCGCTTGCTGTTGGAGAAATAATTGGATGCGGAGTACCTGTAATCGTTTCTGAAACGACAGGAATAAAAGATGAAGTCAGAAATAATGGCTTTGGATTAGTTACAAATCTTGATTTTTATGAAATAGAAAAATCTATAGAGAAGATGTCAGATTTAAAATTCTATTCACAGTGTATTGATAATATAGATAAATACATCAAATCTAATCCTAAATCATTCGGAGAAAAGATGGTAGACGAATATAAAAAACTTCTTGAACAATAATGGAAACAGTATTTGCTTGTATTTATATGTGTCTGTTGGTGATAATTATATTAAAAGCGTTTTATTCACATAACAGAGCTGCTTTATTTTCTCCGATAGTTTTTTTCTGTATATATTATGCATATTATATATTGGTACCATTTTTCACTTCCAAGGAAGATTTATACGGTGGTAAATACAATGGTGAAGATTTATTGTTGATCGCCGCTATAATCAACATAATAGGAATGTATATAGGGTATAAAAGTGATGTAGCATTTAGAAGTATAAAAAGCAATAATATTTATAATACAAAAAACGGGAAATACCTTGGGGTTTGTATGCTGGTTATTGGATCATTGGCATATTTCTCATACAATGGTTTTAATGTAAACATAGTTGCTGTTCAAACCGAATTTTATGATGCAACAGAACACCGTTTAGGTCATAGCGAGCAGTATATAACAATGCTGATATCATTGTTACCAGCTGCGGCCTGCCTTTTTTATGCAACAAAATCAAACAGACTATACTTGATTACAACAATTCTTGTAGCAAGTATTATCGGCATAATGGGAGGTTCACGCTATAGATTATTCATGTTTTTTATTCCATTAATAACATTCTATCATTTATATCCTCAACCTCGAAAAATAAATTACAAAATATGGGTTCCCATAGCTTGTTTTTTTATTTTTTCGATGGGAGTCATTGAAAAAACCAGAAATTATGGTTCAGGTTTAGACCTAGAAAGAATGATAGATTTATTTTCAGATGACTCTAAAAGTACAAAGGCATCAGAAACAGAATTGGTATATTATTTTTCCGCAAAAGTAATGGATGCCTATCAAAACGAAGAAATAATTCCTAAAGATGTATTTGGAACAGCATTATGTTTACCGATACCTCGTGCTCTTTTCAAGAATAAACCTGATGGACAATATTTGCGTGATGCTAATATAAAAGCCCTTGGAACAGATGCGTATGGAGCTGCATATCTGAATATTGTTGAATGGTATTTGGCTTTAGGCTGGATAGGTGTTTTTCTCAATGGCTTATTTCTTGGAATGCTTTCTAAGTTTTTTTGGGATAATTACAAAAAGAATTCAAATACAATAGGAGCCGTATTATATTTAAGTATGTATGATGGAATATGTTATATCCTTGTTTCAAGAGGGTATCTCGCCCAAGAATATGTAATGTTTATATATTATATACCTATGATATACTGGATTAGCAAACTGTTGATTATCCTAAATAAGAATTGTAAAACACAATAAAACCACATATATGAAACATACAACCTTACGACAGGAAATCTTGTATTTTTTATGTAAATGCGGACTATTAGCAAATAATAGAAATTGGAATGAGGATGCATTTGCGGTAATAAATTATGATGAAATTACTAAAGTGGACAAAAAGAACTCGTCAAGTAATATTCTCATAGTAAAGAAGCAAAATGATGTATATTATTTTCGAGAGTGTGGGGCAAATTATCCTCAAAAAAAGAGTCTAGCAAACATTCTTAAACGATATGGAGAACTTTCGGATTCTCCTAACTTTATGGATTATATTCAAAATTGTTTGAGTATACCGCATAATCGAAAACTATTTTGGCGAATGGGACAGCTTAATGATAGAAATTCTGCTCTCTACAGATTTTATGAAACCAAGAACTCTTCGATAGTAGGTTTACCTGACAAATATAATATATATCAACAAGATATAATAAGATTTTTAAGCTACGCGTGGTCAGAAATTATGATGTGTCGTTATAATCAAGGAGGTGGAAACTATCGTTTATTTGGTTATAATCGTGCAAAATCTCAATACATTGTAGCAAGACATTTAGGCATTGAGGATTTAATATGTCCAATTGATCTGAGGAAAATAAAAAAAGATGGACAAATAATCTTTGGCTCATTAATGCCAAAGGCTCAAGGAATAGACCCCAATTCTCTAAATGAATATGATTTAACTAATTGTATTTCTCCAACACTTTTATGTTCTTTAATATCCTTGAATATTTTAGATGCTATTTGTATGGAGAAAGATCATAGGCCGGGAAATTATAATATTATATTGGATGAAAAAGGTAGGGGTATTTCTGTTGTTGCATTTGATAACGATTCTCCTTTTTGCTTTTTCCCAACTATAAAATCTAATATGACATCGTATTTTGGAAGTTCAAATATTATTAATTCATACGGGGGGGGGATAAACCGAGTTGGAATAGATGCCGTTTTGGCCGATAAAATAATCAATATTGACTTAAGTGTTCTATTATCAGATTTAAAACCCTATCTTAATTATATACAGAGATATACGTTAAAAAGAAGAATTATTAATATCCAAAGAGCTATTATAAAATCAATTAGTAAAAATAAATACTTTACCAAGAATAAAGGAGATTGGACAAATGAAGATGTTGTGGAAGATTTGTCAGGGAAATATGGACGCACATATTTATACATATTAAAGAATTGGAAAAAAATGTATGGGGATTATTCTGTCCAAAAGCAAGTTTTTATAAATGATATCTGATAGCATGAAAAAATTATTGCAAATCAACATCTGTAGCAATGTCCTATCAACAGGTAAAATATGTGAAGATATTGCTAAAGTGGCCATATCAAATGGTTGGGAAAGTTACATTGGCTATGGGCGTATGGCAAAGCCTGGGGTGAGCCATGAGTTTCGAATTGGCTCGAACCTTGAAACATATGAACACTATATAGAACACCGACTATTGGATCGTGAAGGATTGGCATCACGTTATGCTACAAAACGTTTGATACAAACAGTTAAAAAGATAAAACCAGACATTATTCATTTGCATAATATTCACGATCACTATCTTAATTATCCTTTACTGTTCCGTTATCTTGCATTGTTAGATACCCCCGTCGTTTGGACTCAGCACGATTGTTGGGCGTTTACTGGTGGATGTATGTATTTTGATATGTCTGATTGCGAACAATGGAAGTCGGGATGTCTGAACTGTAAAGAGATGAGAGCTTTGTTAGGTAATAAAGCAGCATATCAGTTTGAGAAAAAAAAGACACTTTTAAATAATATTAAAAATCTTACTTTTATCCCCGTTTCTGACTGGTTACATGGCTTACTTAAGCAATCAGTGCAACAATCTCGTCCTATTGTAACCATACATAATGGAGTGGACTTGACAAGGTTTAGACCTATGGATAGAACCAATAATAAATTGTCCAAATTCAAAATTCTTGGAGTTGCAGCAATATGGGATGCTCGTAAAGGTCTTGCTGACTTTGTTGAGTTACGTTCGAAACTTTCAGAAGATTATGAAATAACACTTGTCGGATTAACACCGAAACAAATATCGTCTTTACCAAAAGGAATAAAAGGCATTCAACGAACACAAAACGTAGAGGAATTAGTACAACTGTATTCTGATACTGATGTGTTTTTGAATCCCACTTATAGCGATAATTTTCCAACCACTAATATTGAAGCCCTTGCCTGTGGTACACCTGTCATTACTTACCGTACAGGTGGAAGTCCTGAGGCAATAGATGAAAGAACTGGCGTTGTAGTAGAGCAAGGAGATGTGGACGGTTTGGCCGAAGCTATACGAATGATGAAAGAAAAGCCTTTATCTTCAACTGATTGCAGAAAACGTGCAGAAGAATGCTTTGATAAGGATATGTGCTTTGAAAAGTATGTGGAACTGTATGAAAAACTAATATAAATATTCTATAAAGTTGTGATAACAATAGAAAAAGCAAAGGCTTTGCCACAAGCAATTATCAACCATGCTTGTAACTAGGGACTGTCGTGAAATGTCCAATAATTACGCAACGAATTGATTGATAAAGTGA
>OHFW01000255.1_pt1 | contig 32208 bp, 25 predicted proteins | sample 1567601 | NCBI WGS metagenome assembly OHFW01 (sample SAMEA3879594, study PRJEB24766) | human gut metagenome | biome: human-associated habitat; feature: feces | place: USA | collected 1985/1987 | reverse complement strand
GGACAACTTCCAAGGTTTGCTCTTGCGGCGCTGCTTCCGGCACCTGTTACTCCTGCCGTGCCAAGACCTGCTCTGACGGCGGCTATGTATCGTCCTGCCCAAGCGGTCAAACCGGAACCGCCGTGTCTTATGCCGGATTAACCTGTTATACCAACTGCAAAGCTCAGTGCAGCAGCTCCTACCGATTTAGCTGTTCAGGAAACTGCGAATTTGGCAGCGGCACAAGTTGTGATGGTTTATATCAACGTTGCGGATGTGATTGTGCCGGTTGGAATTACACATCATTTTGGAATGGTTCGGAATGTGAGATAGAGTATTTGTCGGATTGCGACATGTACGGAACCAATTGCTAAACTGAGGCTAAACCCCGGGCTTTACGTTCCGGGGTTTTTTAATAGTATTGCAAAGAGGTTACTATTTTTTCAATTTGATTGAGAGCTTTTTCCGGCGGCTGTTTGAAATCTATGTTCAGCATATTTTCAGTTTCGCAGTTTTTCCGCTTTTCATCATAATGGCAATAAGGCGTTGTAAACCATTTGATGTATTTGGTGCTGTCGTCAATATGCATATTGATTCCCATCAGCTGACAATACTCGGCTTTGGCGCTGTCCCACAATTTTTCCGAGACCTTGAACTCGCCGTTTTCAAAGTATTCCACTTCGCCCTGGGCATCATAATAGTCCAAAATGGCAAACACCGCAGTATAGCAGATATTCCATTTATCAAGAAGTTCCTTCACCTTGTGACTGGGACCGCCGGTAATGATATGCACTTCATACCCGCGGCGGACAGCTTCTGCGGTAAAGCGCGAAAAATACACGGGATTGTCATTGATGACACCGTGAAAATCCAATCCTATTTTAAGCGGCAGCGGCTTATTCATTTTTGCTCCCGAAAATCGAAGACATCAATTCTTTCAATGAGTTCGGGCTCAACGCCGATAACGGATTGATGTTGATGACCGGATCGTCTATATCTCCGGTAATTTTATAATTGGCGGCAAATACGGTGCCGTCCTTGCCGCTTAACAAGCTGCCCACAATCGGCAGGCTGCCGATGAAAGTGTTGAGACCGTATGCCGGGGCAATCAACCCTTTGATATCAAACTCCTGATAACGGGCATAGTAGTTGCCTGAACCGGTAATTCCCACAACGTTGCCGAAAGCCTTGGCATCATTAACCCGCAGCACTTTTCTGTAATATTCAAACGGCGCGTCGAAATGAGAAAAAGCCAATCCCTCGCCGGTCAGCAGATTAACCATGCCGGTAAACGACGCAACCGTCAAAAGCTTGGCCAAAACCGGCGTATTGTAGATGTTAAAGTCACGGATTTTAGCATGCCCGACGAAGCGTTTATCGGCTCCCCGTTTGGCATTAATACTCAGCGTTCCGCCGCGCATATAGTCATATAAGCGCAAAAACTTCATGGTTGATCCGGCATCATTGCTTTCGATGCTTAACAAATATTCTTTGTCCGGACGGGGAATATAATCAAGCTTGAGATGCGCCGGACGAGCTTTCTTTCGGCTGGAATTGAAGTTCCCTATCAAATGCATTTCCTGAAGGCCGATACCGTGAACCAATTTGGCCGAACCGGCAAAATTGCGAATGGCGACGTCATTGTTGGTCCACAGGCTGTTTACGGCGATATTGATATCCGTCGTCGTTACGTCTTCCAGAGTGTCATTATCGTCTTCGACCGGCGCCGAACGTTTGAGTTTTTTACGGCGTTCTTTGGAGGCTTGTACCTCCTGTTCATCTTTAGCAAAGAAATCCGACAGGTTGTAGCTGTCGCCGGAAACGGTAACTTTAACTTTTTCTTCCGGCTTGGTGATAAACTCTATTTTTGCCCGGGCAAAGGTTTTAGGCCCTTTAATGTTGGCAATATCGACCAGCTTTACTTCATTTCCGGGATAGAAATCAACTTTTCCGCTGAGTTTGAAATCCGGTTTGGAGAGGCTGAAATTAGGAATTTTTATCTGGCGGTCTTTATCAACCTCGATGAGCGCCGTTGCCGAAGCGGGGGTTCCCGAAACTTTCTTAAATCCGAGGAAAGCGTAGTCAATGTTGGAACTGCGGAGATTGCCACGGACGTCAATCGTGGTCCGTCCGCCGTCGTAAGCCGTAATAATCGCCTCGGTAGGAATGGAGCCCTGAATATAGGGCGCGCTCAGAGCCGCAAAATCAATTCCCAGTTTGGACTTGAGGTTGGCATCAAAATTAAAACTCAACTGATAACGGCTTTTGTAATTCTTATTGGCAAAATTTTCATTCCAGAGCAGATTAACCGGAATTCCCTCAAAGTTGGTTACACCGGTAATAAGCAGCCCCTGATTGGTAACTTCCAAATTAAGCTTTTTCGCTTCGACCGATTTGTCTGCAATAATTCCGGGCAGGACAACATCCTGAAGTTCCGATTTAACATTAACGGTTACTTCATCCGGCTCAAGGTTTTCCTTGAGTTCAAAAGCCAAATCCAAAGAAGTGGTCGCGCTCCCCTTAATGCTGTCCGGCTCAATTCCCATATCAGAAGCATAGCCGAGCGGCTGGTGGTCTATCAGCTTGAGGACATCGCTGACCGAACCTACGGCCAGCAGGCTGACCTTTGCAAAGTTGTCTTCCTTGTCAAGCTCATATAAATCAACAAAACCGTTGGTTAAAATCACATCGTCGGAAACGCCCTTGTCCAAAGTCAGTTTGATGCTGTCGTTATAAAAATCGGCTTTTCCGTAAATTCCCGTGATTTTCGGCATTCCGGTGAGATAATCCAAGGTGCCGTCTTCTACCTTTGCGCTGCCGCTCAAATCTTTAAAGGCAAATTTTTTGGATTTTTTATCATAAGCAAAATTAAAAGTAAAATCAGCATCGGCAATCCGACCGCCGAGCAGGCTTTCCCGGCACCATTTCCAAGCTTTGGTCGCGATGTATTCGGGCCAGTAGTGATAGAGGTCATCGATTTTGACAGAAGCTACGCCGACTTTGAGCGCAACTTTCAAATCATCGGGGGAAGACTTCAGGAAATAATGGTTAAAACCGCTGGCTTCCACATCCAGAACCGCTTTCTGACCGTCAATGTCCAAAGTTGCGTCTTTAACGTTAATCTTATCCAGGCCGCCTGAAATTTCACCGCTGAGCAACAGGGACGAAAGATTGTAATTCTGTCGGCCGGTTCCGTCAAAATCAATGTGCCCTTTTCCGCCTTCAAGCTCAAAGCGGATTTTTTCTATAGCCGCATCAAGCCCTTTTATCAAATTTGCCTTGTTTTTAATCACCTCATCAACATTAATCAAAACATTCAGCTTTCCGTTCAGCGGCATATCTACTTTCAACGATGCGGTGCGCCGGTTTTGGGCATCCAGAATATTCATCAGCTCAGAGGGAACCAAATCCGAAAAATAAAATTGCAGCGCCACCTTGTTGGAAAGCGGCCGATATACGGCCTCCACCCCTATTGAAGAGGGAACGTCATTAAATTTAAGCAGAGCGCTAACTTCCGTCTCGAGGCTGGTAAGATTGCGGTCAAAACGATAGTTAACGTCAGAGAGAACCCATTTCCGCCCCAAGTCGACTTCGTGAAGCTCCACTTCCGCCCCTTTGATGTCAATATCATTGATGTAGCTTTCCGGGTATGATTTGTCTTCAGAATTAAAGCGTTCCAGAAAATCCTGCATTCCCTCAAAATAATATTCCAGCTTTTTCTGATTAATCTGATCCTGTTTGTCTTTCTCGACGCCGTAGTTGTTGAAAATGTATACCGTCGGCTTGATAACCTCAATCGAGCTGGGGGCAATGACGCCCCGAAGCAGCGCTTTGATGCTGAAAGAGACAGACGTCTTGGGGGCATTGATAATAATTTCATCATCCGTTTTGCGGTAGACAACGTTTGTCGCAATAATCCGCAAAGGCTTGATTGAACGAACCAACTCCAGGTTAACCGAATCCAGCGTCACCTGATATTCGGTGTCATCGTGATTCAGCGCTTTGATGATATAGGGCTTAAGAAAAGGCATGGCAATCGGCCCCCGGTAAAGCTGCCAGATAAAAAGCAGCAGCATTACCAGGAAAATTACGCCGATATAGTCGGCCAGCTTATGCAGCTTATAAGCCTTAACGTCGAGCTTTTTCATTATCCTTAAGCCAATTCAAAATATCCTTGTAATTGCGGTAATTATATAAATCGTTGTGGCCGGCGCCTTCATATATAATCATTTTTTTGGGTTCGGCCGCATGTTTATAAAGATTCTGAGCCAGAACAACCGGTACCAGCGTATCCTCGCTGCCGCCCATAATCAGCAAAGGCGTGCGCACGTCGGCAATCTTGTCCAAATTGTCATAGCGGTCCCGTACAATCAAATCAAACGGCAGCGGCACCGGAACAATCATCTTGACCACATTGTAAAGGCTGTCGAAAGGAACTTCCAGAATCAGCGCGGCAAACGGCTCTTCCCGCCCCAAGGCATAAACGGTATTCGTTGCCATATAAGACCCCAGAGACATTCCGTAAATGACAATGTCGCGGTTTTGATAACCGAGACTGTGCAGATATTTGACAGCGGCCAACGCGTCCGTACCGAGATTTTGCTGAGTGATAACGCCCGGAACATTTCCAAATCCGCGGTATTCCGGCATAAAAGTGCCATAACCGGCTTCCATAAGGGGAATCATCTTGTGATAAAACTTTTCGACATTATAAGAATTTCCGTGCATAAACACAATAACCGGACGACCGGTATGCGGCTTGGTATACCAGGCCAGAAGCTTGGTTCCGTCTGCCGCGGCATATTCGACCTGCTCCGCCGGATAACCGTTTTTGCGGGCAACCTCCAAGTTTGAATTCCGGTGTACGGGATTATAGAAAAACAGCTGCGGACGAAAATAAACCGCCGCGCAAAAAACAACATAAATGACTGCCATGGCAATCGCGCTGCGTTTGAGACAATTTCTAACCTTAGACATTATTACCTACCTTGTCAGCCAATGACGCGGCCAAAAACAAATCGATATCTCCGTCAAGGACTGCTTTGCAATCGGAGGTTTCAACCTGGGTGCGCAAATCCTTAACCATCTTATAGGGCTGCAAAACATAAGAACGAATCTGATGTCCCCAACCGATGTCGCTCTGAGCTTCCCGTTCCGCTTCGGCGGCGTCCTCCCGCTTTTTAAGCTCTAATTCATATAACCGCGCTTTCAGCATTTTCCAAGCAGCTTCGCGGTTTTGGAACTGAGAGCGCTGATTTTGGCACTGCACAACGATGCCGGTGGGAATATGGGTGATACGAACGGCGGAATCGGTCTTGTTAATATGCTGTCCTCCGGCTCCGGACGCACGATAGGTATCTACCCGGCAGTCCGACTCATTAATCTCGACGGTGATTTCATCATCGATTACCGGATAAACGCCCACCGAGGCAAAACTGGTATGACGACGGGCATTGCTGTCAAACGGCGAAATGCGCACCAGACGGTGTACGCCGCTCTCAAGTTTCAGCCATCCGTAAGCATTATGTCCGCAGACTTTTACGGTTGCGGATTTCAACCCGGCGACGTCTCCTTCGGTTTCTTCAACATATTCGACCTTATATTTATGCGCTTCGGCCCAGCGAGTATACATTCTCAACAGCATCTCCGCCCAGTCCTGAGCCTCGGTTCCGCCGCTGCCGGAGTGGACTTCCAGATAGGCATCATTGGCATCTACTTCGCCGGAAAGCAAAGCTTCCAGTTCACCATGCTTAACCTCTGCCTGAAGCGACGACAACTGTTCCAGAACATCGCCGATGACCGCTTCGTCATTTTCGGCCTCGGCCAGTTCTGCCAAATCGGCCAAATCATTTAGTGCCGACTGCATCCGTTTGAAATTATCCAGATTAAATTCCAGATTGTTTTTTTCGCTCATCAGCTTTTGCGCCTGTGTCGGATTGTTCCACAAAGAAGCGTCAGCTGTCAGCGCATTCAGCTCATCAAGGCGAAGAACAGCATTGTCATAGTCAAAGAGACCTCCTCAGCAGCTCCAGCGACTGCTTGATTGTTTCAACCAACTCATAAATTTCGGCACGCATATAATTTTATCCTTGAATTAATACTGGGTTCCCAACTGAACATTGTCATCATAATCATTTACGAAGATATCCGCTTCGGAAGCGCCGGCATTTTCATTGGCCGCCGGGGTACCGATGATGCGCTGTTCAGACGAATTAAAGTTAAATTCCGGTTTCAGAGCCTCGAGAATTACGGACTTATCCGTCGGCTGAGCCGGCTTGCCGTTTTCATAATTGACTCGCACCAGCTTGATGCCGGCAGGAATACGGAACGGAATGTCGGGCTGATTGGCCAAAGCCTCCCGCATAAAGTTATTAAATATCGGCAACGCCGAACCGGCTCCGGTTTCATATCGGCCCAAGGTCCGGGGTTCGTCAAACCCGACGTAAACGGCAACCACCAAATCCGGTGAAAATCCGACAAACCAGGCATCCTGATTTTTATTGGTGGTACCGGTTTTGCCGGCCAAATGTTTGCCCAACTGGCGCAAACGAGCCGCCGTTCCCCGCTGGGCAACGCCCTCGAGAATGCTGACCATCTGGTATGCGCTCAAGGGATCGACAATTTGTTCGCGATTATCATTAAGCTCAGGTATCGGCTGGTTTTTCCAACTGTCCTGAACACACTCTTCGCACTCGCGTTCGTCATGTTTATAAATCGTTTTGCCGTTGCGGTCCTGAATACGCTCAATAAAATACGGTGAGGCCTTTTTACCGCCGTTAACCATAATGCCATATGCAGAAGCCATATTAATCAGGCGGGTTTCGCCGGCTCCGAGCGCCATTGAAAGCAGCGGCGGCAAGTTATCGTTTACGCCCATTTTTTTGGCATACTCGGCAACCTTTTTCATTCCGACATCCTGAGCCAGACGAACCGTCATCAGGTTACGCGACTTCTCAATACCCTGGCGCAACGTCATCAAGCCGTAAAAGCGTTTGGAATAGTTTACCGGCTTCCATTTCGGTTTTCCGGGCCCCTGGTCTAAGACGAAAGGCGCATCCAAAATCAAATCGGTCGGCGAATAGCCGTTATCAAGCGCTGCCAGATATACAACCGGCTTAAACGCGGAACCGGTTTGGCGGAATGCCTGCGTAGCCCGGTTAAACTGCGATTTGCGGAAAGAATAGCCGCCAACCATGGCAAGCACTTTTCCGGTGTGAGGGTCAAGCGCTATCAAACCGCCCTCAACATTGGGAACCTGACGGAGATTATAAGAATTTTCGGGCAGATTTTTGGAAGCAACCGTTGCCGGAGAAATTTTTTCCACCAAAACGACATCCCCTTTGGCCAGGACATCCGAAACCTGCTGCGGCGCATTGCCGATACCTTGATTTTTCAGGTTTTTACGCGCCCAGCTGAGAACATACAGCGGGATGACGCCGCGGTCGCCGTCGGCAGTTTCAATTTCCGCCTTGTCTACCGAAACGGAAAGGACGACGGCTTTGCTCCAGCTGTCATCTTTACCGGCGGGTAGCTCTACCTCAGCCAGACTTTTTTTATAGTCGGCATCCAACGGAATGTTGGCAAGCGGTCCGCGCCAGCCATGGCGGCGGTCATAGTTTTTTATCTCTTCGCGAAACGCTTTGGACGCAATCTTTTGCAATTTTGGGTTAAGCGTGGTACGAATCAGCAGCCCGCCTTCATACAAGGCATCTTCGCCAAATTTGTTTTTGACCTGGCGGCGGACTTCTTCGCTGAAATATTCGGCATCATCGACAAACTCCCCGCGCCGCTGAATGGTCACCAACGGTTTAAGCTTGGCGGCTTCGGCGTCATCAACGGTAACGTATCCCTCTTCGGCCATACGGTCAAGCACCCAATTGCGACGGGCAATTGCCGCATCATAATGGCGGGAAGGATTATAATTGTTGGGTCCTTTGGGCAATGCGGCCAGATATGCGACTTCTTCCAGCGACAGTTCATCAAGCGACTTGCCAAAATAATTCAGCGCTGCGGCGGCAACGCCATATGAACGGTTGCCGAGATAAATTTCGTTCAAATACAGTTCCAGGATATGCTGTTTGGTAAAGGCCTGTTCAATACGCGTGGCCAAAATGGCTTCTTTGAGCTTGCGGACATACGACAACTCGGAAGAAAGCAAAAAGTTTTTTGCCACCTGCTGGGTAATGGTCGACGCACCGGCAGGACGGCGGCCGGTACCGATGTTTTTTAGATTACCGATAACGGCACGGGCAATGCCGAAAAAGTCAATTCCCGAATGATGGTAAAAATTCTTGTCTTCGGCGGCGATGAAAGCTTCTTTCACAATAGTCGGAATCTTTTCTTCCGGCACAAACAGGCGTTTTTCTGTGGCGTATTCCATCATCAGCTGTCCGTCACCGGCATAAAGACGGGTCGTCACCGCCGGTTCATATTTGGCAAGCTGCCGAAAGTCCGGAAGCTCCTGAGAAATCTTCCAGAAAGACGTCAGAATGAGCACCAGACCAATGACCGCAAAAAAGAAAAACGTGCTGAGCAGAGAAGAAAGCGTTTTGAACATCATTAACCCGTTATAAAAAAATTAAAAAAGTTTGTATGCAATTTAGTACAAAAAATTTTAAAAGCCAAAGCAATTTTCTCACTTCAGCCGATAATTGCGCAATTTTCCACAAGAAAACTTTTATAGAAAAAATTACGGAGAGTCAAACCCTAAAATACCGAGGCATGTTTCATATTTTCAAAATACTTGTCAATTGCGCGTCCGGCAGATTCAGCAAGTTTCTTACGATATGATTTCTGTTGCAGCTGTTTTTCCTCGGTACGGTTGGAGAGATACCCCAACTCCATCAAAACGGAAGGAATGTCCGGCGCCTTCAAAACGGCAAATCCGGCAAAGCGGTGAGTGTTGTCCAAAGTATGGGTCGATTTGCGCATTTCCTTTACCATAAAGGTAGCAAACTCGGACGAACGATTCAACGTTTCGCGCTGAGCCAGGTTGAGCAGGATATCGGAGACTTCTTTGGAATGTTCAGCAAAATTCAATCCGGCGACAATATCCGCCTTGTTTTCCTTTTCGGCCAACGCCGCCGCCTCTTTATCCGACGCCTTTTCAGACAGGGTGTATACGGACAAACCGCTGGCCCGTTTGTTGGCGGCACTGTCGGCATGGATGGAGAGGAAAAGGTCCGCTTCATAACGCCGGGCGATTTTGACACGATCGCGCAGAGGAATAAAAATGTCGCGGTTACGGGTCATATAAACCTTATAACCGTATTTGTCTTCCAAATGTTCCTTGAGTTCGCGGGCCATGGCCAAAGTTATGTTTTTTTCATATACGCCGGAGACACCGATTGCTCCGGGATCAACGCCGCCATGCCCGGCATCGAGGACGATGATTTTTTTCGACTTGTTCTTTTTGGTTGAGGCCGAAGCTTTGGACGATGATGAGGTTTTGCCGGCAATAACCGTCTTGGCACTGCTGTAGCTGTCATTGCTCAGCGCGTGATCATTGCCAACCTTGGAGCGGAACTCCCGCTCGGAAGCCACTTCCAAATCAACGACAAAACGCCAGCTGAAATTGCTTTGCGGCGGCAGCATAAAAACTTTTTTCACCACGGCTGGCTTTTGCAAATCCAGCACGATGCGCACACCGTCAACACCGGCAGTACCCAAGCGGGCCTGGGTGATAAAGCTGTTCGGTTCAACGACCTTTTCTATCTTGGGATTAACGCTGACATTCTGGGTGTCTATCACCAAGCGGCGCGGCTCGGTAAGCAAAAAGACTTTGTAATCGAATTTGGAATCCGCATCAAAAACGACGCGGATGTTGCCGATGCCCTGCCCGATGCGCAGAGAGGAAATCTCCGCCGCGGCTGCCGGAGAAAACGCAGAAAGACAAAGCGCCATACCGACGAAAACCGGCAGCAGCTTTGACTTTAAGACATATAAAATCTGCGGCATAAACGACAACATTTCACCTTTTTATCCATTAGACTATAGTTGCGATTATACAAAAGACTTATTACCAATCCCTTAAAATGAGCAAAAATCCCAGCAAGTGATATTTTGTTGTTGTGTTTTAAAACAAAATGTATATTCTGGTTTTGAATTGTATAAGTTTTTGTATCGGATGAGGCCTTTTTAAGGAATGAAAAAGAAAATTGCAAGGCCAAAATTTGATACCGCCGTTTTATCATAACGAAAAATGTGCATTATACAATGACTTAGGCAACAAGATTTTGCCGGACGGGTTTTATGCGTGGAGCCTTATTTAGAACGATACGTAAGCAAAAAAATAGAGGCTTTGCGGAATTAAAGAGGTTAAAAAAGTTCAGCGGCGGCTTGAGCCGCGGCAATTTACATTATTTTAGACAGCGAATCGCTTTTAACTTAATGCCACATCTTTAAACATCCCTCCGGCGCGGTATAAATTTTTTTGGTTGTGCAGGCTTGCAAAAAAGCCGGTACGGCGCGGAGATATAATTAATGATAAAAAGAATGCTGATTGACGACACCCAGCCCGAAGAAACTCGGGTTGTGGTGATTAACGGTAACAAACTGGAAGACGTGGAATTTGAAACCTGCCATCGCCGCCAAATCAAGGGAAACATATATTTAGGCAAAGTTATGCGGGTTGAACCCTCCCTGCAGGCCTGTTTCATCGACTACGGCGGAAACAAGCACGGCTTTATGGCCTTCGGAGAAATCCATCCCGACTATTACAATCTTTCAAAGGAAGAGTTAGACGCAGTTGACAAGGAAGTCGACGAGATTATCGAAAACAAAAAACAAGCTTTGAAAGAACGTGAAGCTGAACGTGAAAGAATCCGCCAGGAGAAAGCAGCCGCCCGGGAACAGGCTTTGAAGGCCCGCGAGGAAAAGCTGCGCCTTGAGGCCGAAGCCAAAGCAGCGGAAGAAGCGGCCGCAACGGCAGAAACGGCAGCTCCTCAGGAAAACGAAACGGTTGCCGCAGGCGAAAGCGTTGAACAAGAAAACAAGGAAAACAAAAAAGAATCCAGACGCGGCCGCAGAAAATCGACAGCAGCCAAAAACGCCGAAGCAAAGGCAGAGGAAGCTCCGTCTCAGACCGACGATAAAGCAGAAACGGAAACAACGGCAGAAACGGCTGAGGAAACATCCGAAACAACAAACAAACGGCATCCCACCAAAAAGAGACTGCTCAAAAAGAAATATCGTAAAGAGCATGCTCAGGAAGAGAATGCCGAAAAAACCGATGCTCCCGACGCCAAAGAAACAGCAGAAGCGGTTTCGGGCGAACCGTTGAAAGTCATGAGCGAAAGCATCGGAACCACCGAAGAATCCATCAGCGAAGAAGTCGACGAAAAACCGGCATCTTTTAACGCTATGGAAGATGATGACGTTGACGACGACGATGACGACGAACTGGAAATGGATTTTGAGTTGCAGCGCAAGTTAATCCGTGCACGCAAACTGTTCCATCGCAGCAAGATTCAGGACGTCATCAAAGAAGGTCAGATTTTGCTGGTACAAGTCGTCAAAGAAGAACGAGGAAACAAAGGCGCCGCATTAACAACCTATCTGTCTCTGGCAGGACGTTACTGCGTTTTGATGCCCAACCGCATTAAAAGCGGCGGAGTTTCTCGCAAAATTACCAATGCCGCAGACCGCAACCGTTTAAAAGGAATCGTCAAGGAACTGCCTTTGACCGCGGATATGTCGATAATCGTCCGTACGGCCGGCGAGGAAAAAACCAAAGCCGACATCGTACGCGACTACAATTACCTCATCCGTACCTGGAACCAAATCCGGCTTGATTCGCTGAAGACCAAAGCTCCGGCGCTTATTCACGAAGAGGGCAACCTGATTAAGCGGGCCCTGCGCGACATTTACACCAAAGAAATTTCGGAAATCATCGTGGCCGGCGACGACGGTTACAAACTGGCAAAAGACTTTTTCAGAATTCTGTCGCCGCATAATCTGAAAAAAATCAAACATTACCGTAACAATGACATGCCGCTGTTTCAGCGTTTTCAGGTCGAAGGGCAGCTGGATAAACTGCATGAGGCAAACGCTCAACTGGAATCCGGCGGCTATCTGGTAATCAACCCTACGGAAGCCCTGGTTTCCATCGACGTCAACTCCGGCCGGGCAACCAAAGAAAAAGACCTGGAAGAAACCGCTTTGAAGACCAACCTGGAAGCCTGCGACGAAATCGCCCGCCAGCTGAGAATGAGAAACCTGGCCGGGTTGGTTGTTATCGACTTTATCGATATGGACGAGCCGGCCAACAACCATGCGGTTGAAAAACGGATGAAAGAAGCGCTGAAAAAAGACCGCTCCAGGATTCAAGTCGGAAAAATGAGTATGTTCGGCCTGCTTGAACTGTCGCGCCAGAGAATGCACTCTTCTTTCTTTGAAAGCAATTATCAGGTTTGTCCGCACTGTCAGGGCAAGGGCATGGTCAGAACCATTGAATCCGGTGCCGTTTACGTTTTGCGCGGCATTGAAGAAGAAGGAATCAAAAACCGCTCTTCCCGCCTGAATGTTTATGTTCCGTCAGAAACGGCGATTTATCTGCTGAACCAAAAGCGTCAAATGCTGCTCGGATTGGAACAAAAATACAAAATGACGGTTATCATCAGCGCCGATGACAGCATCAAATGCATTTCCGACTACCGGATTGAGCGGACAAAGAATGTCAAGCCGGCGGAAGAAGAAAAAAACGAGCCGGAAATCCAACAGGAAACCGCCGTTGAAGAAAATGCCAACGACAACGAAACCCGGAACGAGGAAAACGAGGAAGCCTCAGGCGAAGAGAATAACCGCGAAGGCAATTACCGCGGCCGCAGACGCAGAGACAACCGCAGACGCGGGCGCAACCGTTTTGACCGCCGGAACAACAATAACGGCGACAGCGGAGAAAAGAACCCGCCGCACGAGAAACAGGAAGCCGTTATCTTGTATAACAGCCATGAAGATATTAATTCTAAATCAGAGCCTCAAAATGACGGGGAACCGGTGAAGGAAAAATCAACTTGGTGGAAAAAACTTATCAAAGGTTAGACGCTAACCGCCATACAACTTGGAGAAGGCTAATCGGCAGCATAATGCTGTCATTAGCCTTTTTGGCGTTTATGGCTGCAAAACCGACTGCCGCACAAGGCATCAGTTTAATCTCCGACGAGGAAACCGAGCAGCTGCTGGGAAAAATCGCCCGACCGTTGTTTACGGCAGCAAAAGTACGCTTTAACCGCAATGACATTTATATTGTTGACGATCCGACACTGAATGCCTTTGTTGCTGACGGCAACGCGTTGTTTGTACATACAGGAACAATTATTGCCGCAGACAGCCCCAACGAACTGGCCGGCGTTATCGCCCACGAGACCGGACATATCGAAGGCGGCCACATTTTGCGCCAAAAACTTAAGAATCAGGAACTTCAGGGAGTTACTCTGGCATCGGCAATTTTGGCAGGAACCGCTGCCGCGCTCAGCGGCCGCGGAGACGCAGCCATGGCCGTTATGCTCGGAACCCAGAGCTCCGCCCTCACCCATTACAGCCGTTATCGTACGCAAGAGGAACGCTCCGCCGACGAAGCGGCAATGAAACTGCTCAATAAAACAGGGCAAAGCCCGGCAGGAATGCTGACTTTTATGAAAAGGATTTCTACCCGCAACACAATGAGCGGCATTGAAGAAATCCCCTATTTTCGAACCCACCCGATAACCAGGGAGAGAATAAGCTTTTTTGAAGAAGCGGCAAAAAGGTTTCCGCTGACGGCCGCGGATCCCCTGCAAAATGAATTTGAGCGGGTAAAGGCCAAACTCTACGCTTATTTGAACACGCCGGCTGACACTTATAAAAAATATCCGGCAACGGACAAAAGCATTTCAGGACAATATGCGCGGGCAATTGCCGATTTTAAAGCTCTAAAGTTCAATCAGGCTTTGAGCGGTTTGGAAAAACTGAGCCAGAGCGAACCGGACAATCCCTATTTTTATGAACTAAAAGGGCAAATTTATTTGGAAACCGGCAAAATCAAACCGGCTGTCGCCGCCTACCGCAAGGCTCTGTCGCTGATGCCGACTTCCGCGCTGCTCCAAATCAGTACGGCGCAGGCCATTCTGGAAGACTCGCCCAATAAAAATGAAATTCAGGAAGCAATCAATCTGTTAAACAAAGCCAACATCTCCCGCCCGCTGGGATTCAGCTGGCTGTTGCTGTCGCGGGCATACGGAATGGCCGGCAACGAGGCTGCGGCAAATTATGCGGCGGCAGAGCACTCTTTGCGCATCGGTGCACAAGATATTGCCGAACGACAGGCCGAACAAGCAAAAATTAACGCCAAAGACGCCAAACTCAGGTTAAAAATCGATGATTTGCTGGTGCGAATCAAAAACCTCAAACAAAAACCTTAATTTTGTCCAAATTTGTATTGCAGAAAAGAGACATTTAAGCTATACTTTAGCTAGAGAGAACATCCGGACAGAGTTTGGCAATGAAAAATTACAGTTACGAAGAAAAGATACAAAAAGCGGAACAAAAGAGCAACCAAGCCGAGCAGGACGCGCTTGAGCGGGGTGACAGCGAAGCATTCCGCATTACCGCAGGTATTCGCGCCTATGAAAAGGCGGTTAAAGAATACACCCTCAAACACATTGGCAAAGTTGACCTGAATGAATGCCAGCCCTCTGACCTTCTTACGTTTATTGAAGACATCAATAAAAATGTGAGCGTTCCTCATTTTACCGGCACGGATGCCAACAAAGAAACTCTGCGCCTGGTGAATGACGGCATTCAAAAGGTTGGCGTTTATTTGCAAGACAAAAAGGCCTCCGGCTACGGAGTTGAAGAAATCAGTGCTCTGAAAGAAATTGTCAAGATTGCCAGACAGATACATAAAAACAGCGGCGGAGCCAAAAAAGAAATCCAACAGCTGACAGGAATTGTAACAAGCCTGGAACACGACATTGCCGCTTTAGAAACTGAAGATAAAAGGAATCAGAAAAAGAAACAGAAAGACACGACCTTAGAAAGCACCAAGAAAGAAGAAGCGAAAAATCCTCAGGATGAAATCGGTTTGGAGGACATCAGGCTGGTGCAGGAATATGCAAAAGCCAACAAAATCAAATATGATTTTTCAATTTTGAAAGACTTGCTTCCTCAGGCAAAAGCATGGGCGGAAGAACGTACCAAGAAAGAAGAAGCGCAAGATTTGCAAACCAAAACAGAAAAGAAACATGAGCGCCGCGCTTTCAAGCAAGAAGTGTTGAACAGACCCGAAAAGCAAGAAACGCCAAAGGCAAACGAGACAACGCATCCTGCTCAGGCAGAAGAGGTTATTACCGTCAATCGAATAATAACATCTTATGTTACCGAAAGTTTAGACAATAAGCTTGACGCCTTGATGCAACGGGACGACTGGAAACGCGAAGAAAAAGAGCTTGCCGTTAACGGCCTGAAACGTGCTCATGCTTCGGCAATGTTGAAGCACCCGGGTTTTCGGCTTAATCAAATTGACAACAGTGACCTGCTGAAACTGGGAAACAATTTCGGCCTCGGCCGGGCATGGTCTTCTGCTCCGGGAATTGAACCTCCGGAGATGAATCACAATCTCTATGACACTCAGCGCAATCAGCTTTTAGCCGAATGTCTCGGACGTCTGGCCAAAGTCAACGATGCAAAAACGCCGGAAGAGCTGAACAGCATAAATAACATTTGCGAAATGTTGGAAAGACTACCGAAAAACTCGCTGACGGCAGACCAGCATAATGCAATTGCCGCCGGACGAACGGCTTTGAACTTGATGCAGCAGTCTCAAGCTTCCGCCGAACGGGAAGAAAACAATCAGGCTGCGGCAGAAGCGGAAACGCCGGCAGAAAACATAGTTTTTGAAAATATGACGGAGGAAGAAGCTGCCCGTTTTGCCGAACAACATGACGGGAACCGCCAACAGCAAGAGGCAGCCGACACAAGTTCCGGTTCCGATGAGCATATTGACACGCAGCCGATGTGGGAAGACAATCAAACAACGACAGAAAACGAGCCGGTTACAATCAGCCAACGCGAGCTTACCCGTGCCGAGAAACTGGCTGTTGAACTGGGCAACTGCTGCGAAAAACATAACATTATCTGCAAAGCTGACGAAACCGAGCCCAAACAATACAATTTGTATGACAGTCAACAGAATGCGGACAACAATATCGTAAACGGCAAAGTAACCATTTCAGGCGCTAACAGCGTCGATGTCGACAGCGAAGAATTTAAACATTTCGTTTTGGTTGCCAAAAGCGCCAGAGCAGCCGGCTACAAAGCTCTGAGCATCGGTCCGCTGGACTTAAACAATGCAGAAGACCGCAAATTCGCCGCCAATATGGTACTGGCGGCGGCAGTAGAAGGAGTTCCGCTGCGAGACGCTCCGGACTTAAAACTGCTTGAAGACGTGAATCCGAAAATAAAACTGCTGAGAGAAAAACGCGAAATGGCCGCTGAAGTCTCCGCTGCCAGAAAAGCGCTGTTGCAGGCTCAAAATTCGGGAGAACAGCAAAAAATCATCGAAGCGGAAATCTCTTTTCAATCCGCAATGGAAAAAGCCCTTCAGCATAATATTGAACACGGGTCGATAGATGCTGAGAAAAGCAGTACGAAAGAAGAACGCCTTTCCCGCTTGAAGAAAATTATGGAAGACAAAAACAAGCCGAGAGAAACCGTTAACGAGAAAGGCGAAAAAACAACCGAAACCCAAGAAGCTTTTGAAAAAAGGACTTCAAACGTTTCCGTTGCGGCTTTGCGCAACTTAAAAATCGAAAACTTTAAATAACGCGCCGTCTGACATTATCACGAAACCTAATCCCCCAATGACAAAGTCTTGAGGTTCAGTCTTGTGTACGCATTGCCGGGCAGTTTGTCAGATATCCGTTTCTCCGCACACGGAAGCATCAATCAGGCCTTTTTTGTAAAAATGCATAAAAGTCACGGGTTTGATGTCTGTCGCCTTGTATACCATTTTACGGATTTTGGCCTGAATGTACTCTTTAATCTGCGGTGCCCGATAATTGAGCTTTACAACTTCCGAAGGAATAGACTTTAGCATTTCCGCCTTGATTTCCGAAGCGAGCGCGGCAAAATCCTTTTCATCCAGAATGTCGATTGAAGAAATCTGCAAATCTTCAACCTCCCAATTTTCGCCAAGGACGACACTGATATACAAACTGCAGTTAAAAGCTATGCGTTTACGGTTTTTGACGACCTGAGAGTTCAGACTGATAACCTGTTTGTGGTCAACGCCGAGTTCATCCGTCGGAACTTCGCCGATAATTTCGGCAGCGCCGTTCAGGATATTGACCACATCACCGTCCCGGGCGACAACAACCTGACGAACGCTTCCGCCCAGTTCCAAAGCGTAGCGTTTTTGCTTGCGAATGTCGCGCTTGTCGCCATGAACCGGAATCATAACGCGAGGACGCACCAGTTCCAGCATACGTTTGATGTCTTCCTTGCAGCCGTGTCCGGAAGTGTGAACCAGATATTCTTCAGAAGAAATAACGTCAACACCGGCATCCCGCAGCTTTTCCTGCATTCGTTCTATTTTCTGTTCATTGCCGGGAATAATCTGTGAGGAAAAGATGATGGCATCCCCCTGTCCTAAACGGATATCCTTGTTTTCGCCATTGACGATACGCGTAAGGCCGCTGCGGTAATTTCCCTGCGAACCGGCACAGATATACAACATCTTGTCCAGCGGAATGTCTTTAGCCTGTTTGGCCTCGACTACCGGCGGCAAATCCGGCAGAAAACCGCATTCCTTGGCAATGCGCATATTTTCTATCAGGCTCATTCCTGCAATTACCGGGGTACGGCCGGCAGCGTGTGCCGCCAAAATCAAACTTTCCATCCGGGCAATGTTGGAAGCGAAACAAGTTGCCACCAAGGTGTTTTTGAACTTGGGCACCAACTGCATCAGGCTTTCGCGGATTTCACTTTCCGAAGGTTCCGCGTGGTCATGCGCCATATGAATTGAATCGCCGACATAAAGTTCAACGCCCTGATTGCCGATTTCATCCAGGCGAGGATAGTCCGTCTTCATAAACCCGATGCCGCAATTGTCAAAGCGCCAATCGGTTGCGTGAAAAATATTGCCGTAGCGGGTTTTGATAAACAATGCGGCGTTTTCGGGCAATGAATGGACAACAGGCACATATTCAACGTCAAAACTGTCCAATTTTACCACCGGGCTGTCATTTACCGAATTTAACGGCACAACGCCCTCAAGATTATATTCCCTCAGCCGGGGTTTGATATGGCCGAGCGTAAAGTCCGTAGCATAAACGGGGCACTGCAGCCGGGGCCAGATATGGGCAATGGCACCAAAATGATCTTCATGCGAATGGGTAATGAACAAAGCCTCTATGTTTTCCCGATAATTTTCAAGAAACGAAGCGTCGGCAAGCCCCAATTCCATACCGGGAAAATCGTCATTCAGAAAATCGTAGCCGGCGTCGACCACAATAATGCGGTTGTCTACAATATAGGCATACATATTCATACCGACTTTTTCCGCACCGCCGAGAGCGACAAAATGGATACCGGGCCGGTCAAAACCGGGAACGGGTTTAAATTCTTTTTGCATCGGCGCCGCTTCCCGGGGCCGGCTGATTTCCGGCAAGGCAAACAATTCCAACTGGGTTTCGGTGTTTTCACTCATAAATTTTTACTTTTCCTCTTTATAAAATACGTCTCCGGCATAAATTTTCGTCAGATGGCCGGCTTCCTCCAACAGCAGCAAGCCGTCGTCGTCAACACCCCTGAAAATGCCGCGTTTTACTTCTTTTTCCGTCGTCACCGTAATTTCGGTTCCGAGCCCCCGGGCGTTTTGCAGCCATAAGTCCCTGACGGCAACAAAGCCCTGATGCTCCCATAGTTCAAGAAAACCGTTTAACCGTTTAAGATAAGCTTTCAAAAAAGAAACACGATTGGTTTCGATGCCGGCCTCTTTCAGGCTCGTTGCCTGATAAAGCAAACCGGAGGCGGCGCCGGGAGCAGCAATAATATTTACTCCGATGCCGGCGATTATATACTCTCCTTCGCCTTTTTCAAGTAAAATCCCGGAAATTTTCGCGCCGTTTACCAAAACATCGTTAGGCCACTTCAACTTTACATCAGCTTGCGGCGCCATCTCCTTAATCGTCTGTTGCAAACTTAATGATATGACGAAGACAAACTGCCCCAACAATCTTATATCTAACGGGAGAGCATAAGTCGAAAACAAGTTTCCCTTCAAGCCTACCCAATTGCGGCCGCGGCGCCCTCTGCCCTTGTTCTGGGTTTCGGCCGTCACCACAAAACGTTTTGCCGGAGGCTCTGCGGTGAGCTCGCGCGCCTTGTCATTGGTGGAACCCAGTTCGTCAAAGTCAATCCATTCCCATCCTAAAATATCCGTCATTTCAGAAAATCCCATTCAATATCAGTTCGGCATCATGCAGCAGGTAGCCGGGATTGAGCGTTGAGATGATTACCAGCACCAAATTGACAAACAGGCAGATATAAATCGCCTTATCGGTACGGTCAAACGACTTTTTAAGCGGCTCAAAGTAAGCGGTTCGAATAACCTGAAGGTAGGCATTTGCCATAAACAGCATCGACACCAGCAAAACAACCACGTCTCCCCAGCGTTCTTCCACCACCAGATTGTTGATGACAGAAAGTCTTCCCAAAAAACCGAGCATCGGCGGAATGCCGGCCAGCGATACCATAAAAACGAGCAGTGCGGCAGAAAGATACGGTTTGGAAACCGACAATCCGTCAATGTCTGAGAGGCCGGTCAGATAGTCGCCCCGGCTCTTCAACCCCAGAAATACGGTATAAACTCCGGCCATTGCCAAAATATAAACCATCATATAAGCAAAGGCGCTCAAAACGCTGTTGTCATTGAAACTGACTATCGTAAACAAAAGAAAGCCGATATGATAAATGCTGCTGAACGCAAAAAGTTCACGCAGATTTTTTTCCCCGTTAGCCGAGAGGGCGCCGATAAACAGCGAAATCGAGGCAAAAATCAACAAAGCCGGTTTGATAAATTCTCCCGCCGTCCAGAAAATGTTTACCATAGAATTTATCAGACAGGCCAAATAGGCAAACGGCGGCACCAGAGTTATAAACCCGCACACAGGCAAAATCGCCACACTGACAATTCCGACAAACCAAGAATGAAACGGAGCCACGGCCAGCATAAAAAACAAGCTGCACATAATCATACCTACCGCCGCATAGGAAACCAGGGTCATCGGCCGGCCGGCGTTATAGTAATCGTAAATATCGGCAAAAGCAAAGCTTTGTACTTCCGTCCACAGCAAAACGGCTCCCCCCCACAAAAGCAGGCAAAACAGCGAAGCGAAAAAGAGATACAGGCGCGACATCTCGATAATCCGGTCTTCATCCCAATGAAGACGCAGCAAAGCATAATTTATGAGGCACAACAAAGGAACAACGCCGGCAATAAGCAGAAAATTTTGAGCGGAAATTAAAATTCCCAACAGCAGCAACGCCGTCATCCCCAAAGAATAAAACCGATAAGACGAGCGGTTTTTGTTCAGAAACCATTTGGACGACAAGTAAAACCAGGCAAAAGCTACCAGATAAATCACAACCTTAAACAACGTCGTATACGGCGTATTTTTCATCCAGCAGGGAAAAACGCTGAGATTGTAAAACACGACGGTGCCGAGCAATGCGGCCAGCAAGAAATACTTGCTGAGCGTAAAAAAAGTTTTTGCGGTTTTGCCGGTGCGATAACGGTTAACCAGGGCGGCCACCGCAAGGTATGACAGCAGGCTGATTTCCGGCATTAAAATAAACCAATTTTGCAGCATTGTCAGGCTCCTTTAGGCATCAACCACAAACCACAGAGGTTTGATAAACGACATTAACAGAATAAAAATTATAAACAGCATAAAAGCGAACATCGGTTTGGAAATGTCATCATCCTGATTTATCGGGCAGGACGGATTTTCGGTTTTGTGCTTGTAGAGTTCCTGCAACAGCGTTCCGCCGACCAGAGCCAGCGAAGCAATCAAAACCATACCCATCTTTATATTTGATGCCAGCAACCGGGACAGTATCAAAAAATTATTCAGGAAAACGGCTGACAACGGCATACCGATAGCCGCTATGGTCAGATAGGAATAGGCAAAAGACAGTCTGCGGACTCTACATAATGCGCCGGTGGAGGAAACGTCGTAGGCTTCTTCTTTGCGGGCAATATGGTTTGCCAGCACCTCCAGCGTGGCGACAATAAGGATAAAGCTGAACAACGAGAAGCCAATATTCAACAAAATCAATTTATCGTGCATAAAGACACCCAGCAGATACATAATATAATATACCGTGATATATGAAAAAACCTTATATTGGGAATCCTTATTGATAAAACCTATCAAAGCGATAAAGAGCATTGTGACCACGCCGATGACGTTAATCCAGGTCAGATAATATTCTACCGGCTGAGGAATTGAATCCGGAAGAAAACGGAGGAAACCGTAAATTCCGGTCAGCGGCATCAAAACCGTAATAATGAAAGCCAGCGGATTACGGATACCGGCATTAATCGAAGATATCCAATAATGAAACGGCCAAATCGGTATCCGCGAAAGAAACGACAGAAATACCGCCGCCCAGATATAATAAGCAACCTGAGGAGCTATTTTCAAATGACGCAACTGTTCGAGAGTGAGTGCGCCATGATAATGGTAAATCAGCATAATGGCGCTGAACAACAGCATCGCCCCCAAAAAGTTATACAGGAAAAAACGATAAATCAGCCCCTGCTTTTTTACCGCACCGAACATACCCGTAATCATAAACAAAGGCAGCAACATACCTTCAAAAAAGATATAGAAGGAAAAGATGTCGGCAGCAACAAAAAAGCCGGTCGACATACTTAAAAACAACAGGGTAAAGACCATTAACGACTTTTGTTTATAGGTATCGCGCCGTACTCCGGACAAGCCAATCAGAACCGCAAGATGCACCGCCAAAATCAAAAGCAGGGAAAAGGTGTCTATTCCCAAAAGAATATCAATGCGCGGCGTTGCCAGCCATTGGAAATGTTCCTGCAGCTGGAGCACGGGGCTATCTTCGTCAATAATCATAAATATTCGCCAAATCAAAATGATATTGGCCAAAATTGAAAAGACACAGACATTAAAAGCGTTGCGCCCGACGTTTTCTTCATCATCTTTGGCCGTCAGCACAAACAAAAGCCCAAAAAACGGAATGGCAACAATCAGAGACAAAAGAGCAAAAGGACTATTCATACCAGTAATATCCTATCGTTAAAATGACAATGGCCAACCCCAGCATTACCATCAGCAAATAATTCAGCCAGAGGGCTGATTGAATACGGTGCAGTCCTCCGACAAAAAAGCGGGTCGTCTGAGATATTGAACCTATTATGGTGCGCTCAATGACCACAAAATCAACGGCAATCCAGAGAATTCGGCCCAACAGGCGCAGCGGCGTCAACAACAGGTAATGATACAAAAGCTCCCAGACATCCATATCCTGTACGGTTTCATTGTCGGCCCAACGATTGAAAAAACGCGTTATGCCGAGGAGCATAAGGAGGACAAAGCAGCCGAAAGCGGCGATTTCTACAATCGTTTGACCATTCCGGAGCAGATATGCCACGGCAATGCAGCCGCAGCCCAGCGGCAGCCAATAAAAGGCTCCGACGTTCTGAAGCAAGGCGGCGACACGTTCGTCGGCATTTTCTTCTCCCCAAAAGATATCTCGAAAAATATGAGCCAACGCCACAAGCACCAGCGAGCCGTAAACGCCGTAATAATATTTTAACTCAACACTGTACTGGCTGCCCAAAACGACGATGAAGGCAAAAACCCCCAGCAGAACCAAAAAGAAATTAAGCTTCAGATGTCGGAAAAAGCCGCCCATTTGAGAGACATAGACTTCGTTTGACGCGGAAATCACATTAATCATCAGCAAAACATTCAGGAGAATGGCCGCCGGCAGTAAAAACGCTACCGAATAATACAGTGAATCCGCGTTCCGAAAAACAACCCCGAGGGCAAAACTATAAAACATCAAGTTGAGATAAAGCGCCTTGGCCTTAATGTTATCGATAATCAAACTGCCGAAAAATCCCCAGAGAAGGGACAATCCGCAAAAAAGCTGCAGCAGCAGAACCGTAAAATCGCCCTCCATCAGCAACGGGCGAAGCCGGTTAAACAAAATCAGCGCGGATAACGGCGTTGACAATGCAGACAAGCAGATTACCCGGTTAAAAGTCAAGACTTGCAAATCCAGCATTTGATTCTGAAACATAAACAAACCGGCCTTGATAAAGATAACCAAGAGCAAAAGCGCAGCCACCAAATCCTTATGTTCGCCCACCTGCGCATAGTTTGACGCTACCGGAAGCGCGATGTTTCCCAACTGGCTGTAAACAACGGACAAAGCCGTAAACAGTGCCATTTCGGCAATAAAATTATAAAAAATAAACTTTTTTTTGGCTTCAATATTATCAATCAGGTAAAAACCCAATATGGTAAAACAGCAGCTGCCTGACATCAACTGAATGAAATCACGCGAAGAGGCCAGCACGATAACGGCAGCAACCGAAAGCAGTACCAATCCGTTAAGTCTGAGCTTATGTTCTTCCGGCTTATGAATACAGTTCAGGTAAATAAGCAGCAAAGCCGTTCCCAGCAACGGCAAAAGCATTTGCTCCAGCTTGAGGTTCGCCGAAAGGTTAAAGTTAGCCTGCAAAGCGGGATAAGGTATCCAAGGGTAAACAAACTGACTGGTGTCATGCTGCTGAAACGCGCTCCACAGATGATACATCAAAACAGCACAAATCACGAACATTATCGCAGACCATGCCCGCCGCCCCTGCCCGGGAGCAACGATAAAGGCAAACAAAGCCATTACAACCAGGCTTAAAAAAAGCTGTAAAATCATAAAATCAATACCTACACTTATACCTTTGCTGCTCAATATAACAAAAAATAAGGGCTTTTAAAGCCCTTATTAGAAGAACAGCGTATATGTGCATAAAATTACTTTATGGCATCCAAACTGCGGACGATGCGAACCGGAACCATATATTCACGGGCAACTTCGGCACCGTCAAGTTCCGCAACCAAAACCTCATCCACGGATTTTAAAGGATTGCGGGCATCAGCATTAATTCCGCCCAAAAATACGGCACTTTCACGACTCCGATACAGCAAAGCAGTATCTCCGCCATCATAAACAAAACGGGGATTTTCAGGACCACCGCGGCGCTGCTTTATCATAATCAAAATCGCACCTTCGTTATTTTGTAAGATATCGTATCTGCCTTCCTGCTCTGAATTAATATCTCTAGCCATTTTTACCTCTGTAACAATAAAACTTATCTAATTTTGAGAGAATGCTAACACATAATTATTAATAAATATACTACAAATTTACTTTTTTAATTTTTTTTGATTTTTTTAGTTGACTTCACAAAATTTATCTTCTATACATACCCTCGATGTTGAGTTAAGGGCTCGTAGCTCAGTCGGTAGAGCATTTGACTTTTAATCAAAGGGTCGGCGGTTCGAACCCGCCCGAGCTCACCAATTGTAAGTAAGAGGTTTTTTTAGACTCTTTTTAGTAGACCAAGTCTACAAAATAAAGCTCCGTTTTACGGAGCTTTATTCGTTTAAATCGTAATTTTAACACGCCGTTTTCTCAAAATATCTTCGTTCAAATTCATTAGGAGTTAGGTTTTCCCGCGTTTTCATCGGTCTCATTCCGTTGTAATAATTTATATATTCTTCAACAGTTGCCCTCAATTCATCTATGTTTTGAAAAGTTTTATGTTTTAAACACTTATATTTTATTGATCTGAAAAATCGTTCCATCACCGCATTATCATACGGTGTTCCCGGTTTTGAAAGCGATTGACGAACATTATTCTTCTGTAAAGCATATTGGAATCTGGAAGAAGTATATTGTGTTCCTTGGTCTGAATGAAAAAGCAGATTTTTAGGATTGCCCCTGTCAAAAAACGCTTTGTCAAAAGTTGTTAAAACCAAGTCTGTATCATTTCTGTCAGATACATTATATGCAATAACTTTTCTTGAAAAAAGTTCCAATACAACACAGATATAGCAACATCCTTCATCAGTATTCATATATGAGATATCGCTTACCCAACACTTGTTTGGTGCATCCGGATTAAAATTTCGTTCTAATATGTTTAGAGGAGATGCATAATAGTTTTTTGTCGGATTATATTTCTTTACACAATTCTGTTTGCAAATTAATCCCATCTCTTTCATCAGTTTGGCAACAGTTTCAACACTTGCCGCAATTCCTTTTTCTTCCAATTTTATTTTTATCTTGGGAGCTCCGAATCGTTCTTTGCTCTCTTTAAATATTCCAAGAATCTTGGGTTTAAGCATTTCATTACGAATTTCATACCATTTCTTTTCCGGCGCCCTCATTATTCTGTGATAGTATGTGGATTTTAATAATTCCAACGTTTTACAAATAGTATGTATAGAATATTCCTCTTTTAACTTTTCAACTACAGCAATTTTTTCATCATTGGATGCATTCAAACCACAGCCACTTTTTCTAAAAATTTCGTTTTCAGTTTTAAGAACCGCCAACTCTCTTTTCATGAGTTCTATATCCCATAAGGTATATGTGGTTTTCTGATATGGATTTCGATGCTTCCTTTTCAGCTTAACAATCTTGTACAAATAACTTCTGGAAATGCCGTATTCTCGGCACAACAAAGCGACATCCGTTCCCTTTTTATATTTATCTGCAATTTCACGTTTAATTTCCTGAGTAAATTTTGATATTCCCATTTCTATTCTCCTTTGTATTAATTACTTACAAGAGAATTTTATTACATTTCAACGGAATATCTAATGTTAAACAGCACCAAATCTGGTGCTGTTTTAGCTACAAAGCTTTTAATATCTAATAAATTAAAGTTTATCAGATAAAATTTTGTGTTAATTTAACAGATGTTGATAGCAATAAAAGGAAACGATATGAGTATTTGCCAAAAAATTCAGGATCTAGAAATTGATACACAAGATATTTGGAAAGATGATATTCTTAACCGCAAAGAAGTTGCGGAAGATTTTACCCGCATATTAGCGGATGTTGAACAACCTTTTGTCGTTTCTGTAGATGCTTCATATGGCATGGGAAAAAGTTTTTTTCTGAGCAGATGGCGAGAACAATTAAAAAAAGATGGATATCAGGTTGCTTTTTTTAATGCATGGAATACAGATTGGGAAAAAGACCCTATGGTTCCATTTATAAAAACAATTATAGATTCATTCCCAGAAAGTATTGGTACAATACTCAAAGAAAAAAGTATAGGACTATTAAAGTCTATAAAAAATTGTGGCAATTTGATTATTGAATGTGTTGGCGGACCTGAAAGTACATTAGATAAGCTATTACAAATTGTAAATCCCGATAATAAAATTGAACAATATGAAGCCAAACAAAAACTTATCAATGATTTCCGAAATACGCTTTGTGAGAAAATAAAAGATAATAAACTGTTTATGTTTGTCGATGAATTAGAAAGATGTCGTCCAACATATGCTGTTGAAGTATTAGAAACAATTAAACATATATTTGATATCCCTAATGTCATATTTATTTTAGGAATTGATAGGACACAATTAAAACATACTATTTCAGCTTTATATGGTTCTGATATGGATAGTGAAGGCTATCTTAAAAGATTTGTTGATTTAGAATTACATTTACCCAAACCTAATAGAAAAGCTTTTTGCAAAGTATTAATGAATAAATTTGGTATAAAAAATCAAAAAGCTTATGATGCTAATAGTATAATAAACGGATGGAATTGTTATTGTGATTATTTTTCTATTTTGGCAGATGGGTATAATTTATCGTTACGAGAAATAAGCCAATGTTTTACAGATATTGCAATTATACAAAAAGTTGTACCTGATAATTATATAAAAATGAGCCCTATACTTGCACTCTTAATGGTTTTAAAACATAAAGAATACTCAATCTACCAAAACATAGAAAGAATATCTTTTTATGATTTATGGAAGGAACTTGAAAAAATAGTTAATGCAAATGATCAAAATATAAAATGTTTAAAACATTGTTTAATGATGGCTATGATTCCTTTTAATGATCTATGCAAAAAAATTAATGAATTGAAAGAAAAAAATACTCAACTTAATATCGAAAAGCAAACTAATCCCAATGCGCCAATAACACAAGATGAAATTCTAAAAGAACTAACTGATTATCATAAGGTATATCAACTGCATGATGATCTTGATAGTAGATTTGGAATAGATGCTCAAAGAATAATTCCATACTTAAAACAAAAAATGGAATATTTATCAAATGATGAATAGGAAAGATTTTTTATAATATATTATTTGATACAATACGGATATAAAAAATTAAAAAGTATTTGCATTTCTAAAGATTGGTTGAGTTTTTTATCTACAAATTAAAGTTAAACTCCGCTTACACCTGTGTGTTAAAATATATTGACATTTTAACGTTTTTGTATTATATTCAAATAAATAATAAATAGGAGCTTAAAATGTTTAAAATTCTGAAAGTCCTGAGAGACGAAAAAAATATCTCGCAGGACGATTTGGCGTCTCAGTTAGGAATAACGCGCCAAACCTTAAGCAAATATGAAAATGGAGAAAACAATCTTCCCATCGATATCATTAAAAAATTAGCGGATATTTTTGATGTCGATTACTCGTGTATTATTGATAATAAAATGCCAAACAGGCCGACATATAACATTATAGAAAAAGTTGTTTCCTCCACTCAAAACGATATTCGTATTGATATTCCTCGGGAAAATATTACAAAATTTAAACAAGTTTTACTTTATATTCTTAATAAAGTTGGGGCCAAACCTAATGTTGGTCAAACCGTTATTTATAAGTTGTTATATTTTATTGATTTTGACTATTATGAGCTTTATGAGGAACAGCTTATGGGGTTAAAATATATTAAAAACACTTATGGTCCTACTCCTGTGGATTTTGCAAAACTTATTCAGGAAATGGAAAAAAACGGAGACCTAGAAGAAGTTAAAACAAAATATTTTAAGAAAGATCAAACGAAATATCTTCCAATTAAGGAACCTAATTTATCTTTGCTTTCTGCCCAAGAATTAAGACATATTGATAAAGAATTAGAACGTCTATCAGATAAAACAGGTAAAGAGTTATCTGATTTTTCCCATAAAGACATTCCTTGGATTATTGCAAAGGACAAGGAAATTCTTGAATATGAAAGCGTTTTTTATAGAACTGCTGAGACATCTCAACGGGAGTATGACGAAGAATATGCTTAACTATCTGACTATTCCTGAATTTGATAAAGATTTTAAGAAACTCACAAAACGCTTCAGAACTTTACCTAATGATTTTGAAATTATGAAAAGGGCCAGTATTGAAGCCTTGTATATTCATAAAATAGTTTCTAATGCCATTGTTCCAATAGAAGGGTGTTGCGGAGAAAATTATACAGCAAATAAAGTTCGTAAATTCTCATGTATGTCGTTAAAGGGAAAAGGAGCTGCATCTGGCATTCGGGTTATTTTTGTTTGGGAAGAAGAAAAACAACTGATTTCATTTATTGAGATTTATTATAAGGGTGATCAGGAAAATGAAAACCGGGAAAGGCTCAAAGAATTCATCAAAAGTAACGGTCTAGATGACTAGATACAACACCTTTCAAAAAAGATTTGAAGCTTGTGTCTTTATTTTAATAATATAAAATATATACGATTAATGTCATTAGGATGAAGCAAATGTCTTATCTAAACGAAGTATTACAAAAATATTATGTAAATAACACTTACCTCTATAATGAAGTGTTAGCATTTTTGCGTCCTACTCTAACTGAATGGGGTAATACTTATATCAGAGATATATTTTTATCTGGTTCCTCTGCTAAAGGAACTTCCATAAAAGGAAAATCGGATATTGATATTTTTATATCTATAAAACACGAGTGTCCAACTAGCTGTGAAGATATTTACGATACATTATATAATAAAATGGTTGAAAAAAATTTTCATCCAAGGAAACAAAATGTTTCTATTGGTATTGATTTAAATAAGAATGGTCAACCAATTAATGTCGATTTAGTCCCGGCTAAAGCACAGCCTTATGGTTCTAGTTACCATTGGCTATATCAATCCAAAACGGGACGACGGACACAGACTAATGTCAGCTTACAAATCAATACTATACAAAAATCTTTTTATCAGGATGTTATTAAATTAGTTAAAATATGGAGAAATTGTCATTCTATCGAATGCCCTTCTGTATTAATTGAATTTGCAACAATAAATGCTTTAAAATATAATAGAACTTATAATATTGAGGAAAAATTTGCTAAAGTTTTAAATTATTTTGCTACAGATTTTATTGATGATATCATAATAGATCCAGGAAATTCTGCTAATATTATTTCAAATGAGTTAAACCGCCAAGAAAAGCTAATAATTCAAAAAATAGCAGTTAACTGCCTAAATAATAGACTAACTCTTTTAGGTAGATTAAATTGGAGAGGTATTATATGGTGAATCCTGTCACATTAGAAACCTTATTTAAGGGAAAGCAAGAAGCTATGAAAGATTCTCTGGTGCAAAATCCTATAGTGCATCCTGGAGAAAATGGAAATTATACAGAAGAACAATGGCTTACTTTGTTTAAGGATCACTTGCCTAAGCGTTACGATGTAAAAAAAGCATTCATAATTGATTGTAATAATAATATTAGTGAGCAATTAGATATTGTAATATTTGATAATTATTTTTCACCTTTTTTATTTCATTGCCAAAACAATGTTTTTATTCCTGCTGAAAGTGTTTATGCTGTATTTGAAGTAAAACCAGAACTAAATAGACAGAATTTTAAATATGCCATGAAAAAAATATCATCAGCTCGAAATTTAGAACGAACAAGTGCTTCTATTTTAAATGCCGGAGTAAAAACCCCAGGAAGAATTCCGCATACTATTTTAGGAGGATTATTGACAACTAGGAATTCATGGCAAAATTGCCTTATAAAACAAAATATTTCGAATAACGATCCGGGATTATTGAATATTGGATGTTGTGCTGAAGATTGTTGCTGGAAATTTCATAATGGAAAGTATATTTGGTGCAATAATAAAGAGCATTATCTATTATCATTTTTTATGGAATTATTAAATCAATTACAGCAGATGGGAACGGTTCCTGCTATGGATATTCCTCGTTATTTTAATGGATTTTCAGAATAACAAGATGTTGATTATAGGAATATACATAAAAATGGATAAGTTTATAAAACATAGCTTTTATTCTATATCTTATGGTGAATTTAAGTAGCATTCTACCTATTTAATTATTACCAAATATTGGAGACATTTATGGATATCATAAAATATACGGATTTAAAATGTATCAATTCTAAAGTATCGGAGACAATTTTAAGAAAAATGCCGGATAATGAATTTTATAAATTAAAAAAAGATGTTTATGAACAACAACGACATAAAAACTTTGGAAAAAAGTTATTAAGAAAATTAAAAAATAAAAGAACTCCATATTCCCAAAATGTTCATGTACCCCCGATTTTTATTAAATGCAAAATAAAAAATAATGTATTGCTTGACTATTTCGCCCCAGAAAGAGAAAAAGAGTGGAAAGATTTTAAAAATAGGAAAAGCAAAACAATAAATATATCCAATTTTTCCTTCTTTGATAATCCTAATTATACTTTAAACAAACTAATTGAGATTGCAAAATGTGAATATAAATGTAAAAATTCAATTATTAATTTTCACGATAATGACTTACTTGATATATCCCCATTTATGATTTGGGGGATAATGGTGCAATCTATGTTTCCCTATTTTGAAGGTGGCAAAATGTCACCAGTTGTTAAAGCTGTTTTAAAATATGTCAAGATACAAGATTTTTCTAAACACACATATATTCCAGATTCAAATTTAGTATCTCCCCTAATCATAAAACAAAAAAAGATTTTGGTGAATTAAATTTTTATAGGAAAAATTTCTTATATTCGACAATTCAAGATACAGAAAAAGAATTAAAAGATAGTATCAACGATTGGTTGCATCATGGTAGTTATTGCCTCTCTGAATTGGGAGAAACAAAGGTATCTGGAATAGTTACAGAAGTCCTAAATAATGCAGAACGTCACGGCTCTAAAGAAACAAATCAGGGGAATTGGGTTGTCGCTGGTGTTATGGTAAAACATGCAAGAGAAAAATATAAATGTTTTCTCTCCTTTGTCAATACTGGAGATACCATTTCAGATAATATCTTAAATCCGGATGATGAAAATATTAGAAAAAAAATTACCTCGTACATTCAACGCCATGCCGGAAAATCCTCTAAAATAAGTAAAGCAACATTAGCAACTGTTTATGCTATGCAGGATACTATTTCCTCAAAGAAAAAATGTGATGAAGGAATTGGTAAAGGAGGTTATGGCCTAATGGATACAGTAAGTTTTCTAAATGTACTAGGACATTCCACGATTACAGAAGAAAAGCCTGCGATTTGTATAATTAGTGGTCACTCATGTGTAATTTTTCGTGATAAATATTGTGATTCTAGTCTTGACAAACCAAGAACTCAATATTTTAATGATGAAAATACAAAAGAAAAACTTCCAGATTCAAAATACGTATTTGATTTAGATAATAGTTTTCCTGGCACAATAATCACGACCAGATTTATCATTGATAAAGATGCTATAGAACGGAAAAGAGCTGAGGATAAAAAAGATGCAGCATAAAATTGATTTTTCACAAATAACAGAAAAAGTTTCTAAAGGAAAAGATAAAGAGTTCATTACAAGTTTGGGTGGACGTGAAAGAGGAATTGACGCCAGAAAAAGATTAGATCTCGATCAAATTGAAAATAATTTTGATGAGATATTGTTTATTATACCTAATTATATTAGTGGTTTTCACACATCATTTTTTGCCGGTTTGTTTTCTCCATCTATTAACAAAGTAGGAAATGATCGTCAAAAATTTGAAAACAAATATAAATTTCAAGCAAGAGATATTGTTTTAGACCAAATTGATGAAGCTATTGATTTATGCTTTATGAATGAGAATTCTGAGAAGTTATAGTATGTTTAAATCAATTTTAAAAAAAATATGGTTATTTATTTTACTGATATT
>OHFW01000254.1_pt1 | contig 32237 bp, 24 predicted proteins | sample 1567601 | NCBI WGS metagenome assembly OHFW01 (sample SAMEA3879594, study PRJEB24766) | human gut metagenome | biome: human-associated habitat; feature: feces | place: USA | collected 1985/1987 | reverse complement strand
GGTCTCATAGCATTTGCATTCGGTACTGCGGCAGGTGTACTGTTCGGTAAACTGATGTGCTGGATTACTAAGGGAAAAGTAAATCCGTTGATCGGTTCTGCAGGTGTATCTGCGGTTCCTATGGCAGCACGTGTATCCCAGAAAGTTGGTGCTGAGGCAGATCCTACAAACTTCCTGCTTATGCATGCAATGGGACCAAACGTTGCCGGAGTTATCGGTACTGCAGTAGCAGCCGGAACATTTATGGCCATCTTCGGCGTTAAGTAAATTTGGAGGACAAATAAATGGCAGAAATTGAAAAGAAACCAGTTAAAATAGTAGAAACCATTCTGCGTGATGCACATCAGTCCCTGATTGCAACCAGAATGACAACAGATCAGATGATGCCGATCGTCGACAAGATGGATAAAGTCGGATATCATGCTGTAGAGTGCTGGGGTGGAGCAACATTTGATGCTTCCCTCCGTTTCCTTAAAGAAGATCCATGGGAAAGACTTAGAAAGTTCCGTGATGGATTCAAGAATACAAAGCTTCAGATGCTGTTCCGTGGACAGAATATCCTTGGATACCGTCCATATGCAGATGATGTTGTAGAGTATTTTGTACAGAAATCTATCGCAAACGGTATTGATATTATCCGTATTTTCGATTGCTTTAATGATTTAAGAAACTTAGAGACAGCTGTTAAGGCTGCCAAGAAGGAAAAAGGACATGCTCAGATTGCTCTTTCTTATACATTAGGTGATGCTTATACACTTGATTACTGGAAAGAGACAGCTAAGAGAATTGAAGACATGGGTGCAGATTCTATCTGTATCAAGGATATGGCTGGACTTTTGCTTCCATACAAGGCTACAGAGCTTGTACAGGCATTAAAGGATGGTTCATCTCTTCCTATTCAGATGCATACACATTATACATCTGGTGTAGCTTCAATGACATACTTAAAAGCAGTAGAAGCAGGTGCTGATATTATTGATACAGCTATGTCACCATTCTCAATGGGAACATCACAGCCAGCTACAGAGGTTATGGTAGAGACATTTAAGGGTACACAGTATGATACAGGACTTGACCAGAATCTTCTTGCTGAGATAGCTGATTACTTCCAGCCAATGCGTGAGGAAGCATTAAAGAGCGGACTTATGAATACTAAGGTTCTTGGAGTTAATATTAAGACATTACTTTATCAGGTTCCAGGTGGAATGCTTTCTAACCTTGTATCACAGCTTAAGGAAGCTGGTGCAGAGGACAAGTACAGAGAAGTATTAGAGGAAATCCCAAGAGTTCGTAAAGATTATGGTGAACCACCTCTTGTTACTCCTTCATCACAGATTGTTGGTACTCAGGCTGTTCTTAATGTATTACAGGGTGAGAGATACAAGATGATTACTAAGGAATCTAAGAAGGTTCTTGCTGGTGAATTTGGTCAGACAATCAAGCCATTCAATCCAGAAGTTCAGAAGAAGGCTATCGGTGATACAAAGCCTATTACATGCCGTCCAGCTGACTTGATTGAACCACAGCTTGAGAAATTCAAGAATGATCCAATTGTACAGCAGTACAAGCAGCAGGATGAGGATGTGCTTTCATATGCATTATTCCCACAGGTTGCGACAGAGTTCTTCAAGTATAGAGAAGCTCAGCAGACAAAGGTTGATCCTACAAAGGCAGATACAGCTAATAAGGCTTATCCAGTCTAATAATTAATATAATAGACCGTCATGTGCGCAAAAGCGTATGTGGCGGTCTTTTTTTGCAGGCAGCAAGCCTGCAATCCAGAATGTTTCTCTTGATATAAATTCATTTTGCATGTAAAATTAAACAGTATAATTAAGCAAAAGGAGCACGATTGTGATTAAGTTAGAACGATTTGAAGTCATGAATATGAATAATGCCATCAGAGGTGCAAGAAATCCATTGAACAGCTGGGCAAGAATGGACAGTTACTTTGATGAGGAAGGAAAATTTGTTTTTGGTCCTAATGATCTTGACCTTGCCAAGAGATTATGTAAGGCAGGCTCAGACCACAGAAAGTTCATAAGACAGATATTTGTTACAGTCGATATAACAGCACCACTTTACTGGTGGAAGGAATACGATACATATAAGGTTGGAACAGTTGCCAATTCAACAAGTACAATGCACAAGATTCACAGCAAGCCTTTTGAGATGTCTGATTTCAGTACAGACCATATGACTGATGCCACACTTGATATGATGCAGAAGAATATTGATTTTCTGGAAGGAATCAGAACACAGTTTGTAGAGACTAAGGATAAAGCATTATGGTACAGCATGATACAGCTTCTCCCTGAAAGTTATAACCAGATGAGAACATGTACTCTCAATTATGAGAATCTTGTTGGAATATATTATTCTAGAAAGGGTCATAAGCTTGCAGAGTGGCATACCTTCTGTGACTGGGTAAAAGAACTGCCATATTTTGAAGAGCTTTTTATAGATAATGAATGATTTAGAACAACATACAGATATATTAAGTCTCATAAGAGTGAGAATGTCAGGACTTAGCAAGGGACATAAAAGAATAGCAGAGTATATTCTGGCTAATTATGAAAAATGTGCATTCCTTACTGCGGCAAAGCTGGGAGAAGTTGTTGGAGTAAGTGAGTCTACGGCAGTGAGATTTCCGGCAGCATTGGGGTTTTCAGGGTACCCGGAGTTCCAGAAAGCGTTAGAAGACATTTTGCAAGAAAAAATTCACTCATTCGACAGAATAGATGTACTTAATTCACACATGACAACCAATATGGTCGTGAATAATGTTATGTCAATGGATGCAAGAAAGATAGAGCATACATTAAAGTCATTTGATACAGCATCGTTTGATATGGCTGTTGAGGATATAATGGCTGCAGAAAGCGTGTATATAATTGGAGCGAGGTCGTGCGAACCACTAGCAGAATTCTTTGGGTATTATCTTAGGTTGGTCAAGAAAAATGTACAGGTGGTAAAGACTGGCAATACCAACGAATTATTTGAACAGATGATGTACATAGGTGAAGGTGATGTTGCAATAGGTATCAGCTTTCCCAGATATTCAATGCGAACGCTTAAAGCAATGGAATTTGCCAATAACAGGAAGGCGAGAGTTATTGCCATAACAGATTCAGTACACTCACCAATGAATATGTATTCATCATGTAACCTGTTTGCAAGAAGTGATATGGCGTCAATAGTTGATTCACTTGTTGCACCAATGAGTCTTATTAATGCTTTAATAGTATCAATATGCCTTAAGAATAGTGAACAGGTAGTAGAGAATATTGAGAAGATTAACACGTTTGTTGATAATTTCGAGTATTCAGGCAATGATGAGATTAATATGTTAGATGAAAATGTTGTCAATGAATTAAGAAAATGTATGGATAATGCAGCTATTGATGATGAAAAGTAAGAGAGAGCGATAATGAGCAATGTTATAATAATTGGCGGTGGAGCAGCAGGAATGATGGCTGCGATAACTGCTGCCAGAAACAATAATAAGGTTACACTTATTGAAAAGAATGAAAAGCTTGGAAAGAAGCTTTTTATTACTGGAAAGGGCAGATGTAATTTTACCAATGCCGGGGATGAAGAAGATATATTTAACAGCATAGTTACCAATAAAAAGTTCATGTACAGCAGTTTAAGAGGATTTTCTAACTATGACTGTATGGGATTTTTTGATGAGCTGGGACTTAAATTCAAGATTGAGCGAGGTAACAGGGTATTCCCGGAGTCAGACCACTCGTCTGATGTTATAGGTGCGCTTTCAAGGCAGATGAAAAAACTTGGCGTAAATGTGCTTCTTAATACACAGGTTGTAGCTGTGAATGAGGAAAATGGCGAATTTGCAGGTGTTGTTGTAAAAGATGCATCAGGACAGAAGGAGATTAAAGGTGATGCGTGCGTTATTGCAACAGGCGGTAATTCATATTCATCCACAGGCTCTACAGGGGATGGTTACAGATTTGCAAAAAGTATTGGACACAGCGTTACACCAATACTTCCGGCACTTGTACCTCTTAATGTAAGAGAAGAGTGGGAAGAACTTCTTATGGGACTAAGCCTTAAGAATATAGAGGTTACATTTTACGATGGAGATAAGAAAGTATTTACTGATTTTGGAGAAATGCTTTTTACACATTTTGGTGTGAGCGGTCCTGTAATATTAAGCGCAAGCAGCGTTATTACTGGAATAGTTAAGGAAAGACCTGTAAGATTAAGCATAGACTTAAAACCTGCAATTACTGATGAACAGCTTGATGAGAGAATATTAAGGGATTTCTCAAAGGAACAGAACAAGGCGTTTAAGAATTCATTAGATGAGCTGCTTCCTAAGAAGCTTATTCCTGTGATTGTAATGCAGTCCGGAATTAAGCCTGAAAAGAAGGTTAATGAGGTTACAAGGGAAGAAAGACAGAGACTTGTGAAGCTTCTTAAGAATTTTGACATGACAGTAACTTCTACGAGAGGTTTTAATGAAGCGATAATTACACAGGGTGGGGTTAATGTTAAAGAGATTAATCCTTCGACAATGGAATCAAAGCTTGTCAAGAATATATATTTTGCAGGAGAGGTTATAGATGTTGATGCAGTGACCGGAGGATTTAATTTACAGGTAGCATGGTCAACAGCATACGCTGCTGCAAGTCATATACAATAATTTATTTAAAGGAGCAGAGAAAATGAGTGCAATAGCAATCGATGGACCTGCAGGAGCAGGAAAAAGTACAATAGCAAAGCTTTTAGCAAAGCAGTTAGGATATGTGTATGTTGATACAGGTGCAATGTACAGGGCAATGGCTGTATATTTTTCACAGAACGACATTAATCCAGATGATGAGAATGCAATTAATGGTGCTGTAGATAATATTGATATTAGTATTGAGTACAAAGACGGCGTACAGCAGGTGATACTTAATGGTGAGAATGTTACATCACTTTTAAGAACAGAAGAAACAGGAAAGATGGCATCAAAGACATCTAAGTATGCAGCAGTAAGGACTAAGCTGGTTGCACTTCAGAGAGGACTTGCAAAGAAAACAGATGTTATCATGGATGGAAGAGATATAGGAACAACAGTACTCCCGGATGCATTTGCAAAGATATATCTTACTGCAAGTTCTGATGCGAGAGCTAAGAGAAGATATGATGAACTTAAGGAAAAAGGTGAAAACCGTAGTTTTGATGCTATCAAGGAAGATATTGAAAAAAGAGACTATGAAGATATGCACAGAGCAATATCTCCTTTAAAACAGGCAGATGATGCTGTGCTTGTTGATACATCAGATATGAATATAGAACAGGTTGTAGCTGTTTTAAGTAAGATAATAGATGAAAAGAAGGCGGGCAGATAATTGAAAGAAGTAATACTTGCAAAGTCAGCAGGCTTCTGTTTTGGTGTTCAGAGGGCAATGGATACTGTGTATGCTGAGGCAGACAAGAAAAATGTATATACTTATGGTCCGATAATTCATAATACTGAGGTTGTCAATGAACTTGAGAGCAAGGGTGTAAAGGCTGTTAATGATATATCTGAGATTCCAGAACCTGAAAAGTCAACTGTTATAATCAGATCTCATGGAGTATCAAAGGCAGTATATGAATCAATAAAGAACAGCGGGGCAAAGATTGTGGATGCAACATGTCCGTTTGTATTAAAGATTCACAAGATTGTAAAGGATGCAAGTGCTGAAGGTGACCAGATTGTAATTATTGGCAATGAGAAGCATCCTGAAGTTGAAGGCATTATGGGGTGGTCAGAGACACCTGTACATGTTGTTGATACAGTTGAAAAAGCTGAAAAGTTGAAACTTGACAAGAGTAAAAATGTGCGTGTGGTATCCCAGACGACATTTAATTACAAGAAATTTCAAGATTTAGTTGAAATTATAAAGAAAAAAGAGTACAATATTTGCATTAGTAATACGATATGTAATGCAACTGAGGAGCGTCAGAATGAGGCAAGACGGATTGCTCGAAGAGCTGATGCTATGATTGTTATAGGGGACAGCAGTAGTTCAAACACTCGTAAACTGTATGAAATTTGCAAGACGGAATGTCAGGAAACCTTTTACATTCAGACTCTTAGCGGCCTTGAGCTTGATAAGCTCAAATCATCAGACTGCATAGGTATTACAGCCGGGGCATCAACCCCAAACAATATCATTGAGGAGGTTTATACTAATGTCAGAAGAAAGCTTTGCACAGATGTTAGATAACGAAGAATGGAAGGAAATCCGTACAGGAGAGGTGGTAGACGGAAGAGTTATTGCAGTTAAGCCAGATAGAATTGTACTTAATATAGGTGGCAAATCTGATGGAATCATTACTCGTTCAGAGTATACATCAGCTCCTGATGTGGATCTTACTACTGTAGTCTCAGTTGGAGATGAGATGAAGGCTAAGGTTCTTAAATCAAACGATGGTGAGGGACAGGTTGCTCTTACATATAGAAAGCTTGTTGCAGATAATGGCAATAAGAAACTTGAAGATGCATTTAATAATCAGGAGCCAATTACAGGTGTAGCTAAGAACATCAAGGGTGGTCTTGAGGTTATCGTTGATGAAGCAAGAGTATTTATTCCTGCAAGCCTTATTTCAGATACATTTGTTAAGGATTTATCTGTATATAACGGTAAGGAAGTTACATTTGTCATCACTGAATATGATCCTAAGAACAGAAAGATTATCGGTGATTGCAAGCAGCTTATTGTTGCAGCTAAGAAGGCAGCAGCAGAGGCAGTTCTTTCTAAGATTAAGGAAGGCGATACAATCGAAGGAACAGTTAAGAATGTTACAGATTTCGGTGCATTCATTGACTTAGGCGGTGTAGATGGTCTTCTTCACATCTCAGAGATGTCTTGGGGAAGAACAGAGAATCCTAAGAAGGTTTACAAGATTGGTGATTCAGTTAAGTGCTTTATCAAAGAGATTAACGGAGATAAGATTGCACTTTCAGTTAAGTATCCAGACCTTAATCCATGGAATAACGCAGCAGAGAAGTATGCTGTAGGTAATGTTGTTAAGGGAACAGTTGCAAGAATGACAGATTTCGGTGCATTCGTCCAGTTAGAAGATGGCATCGATGCATTACTTCATGTTTCACAGATTTCAAGAGATCGTATTGAAAAGCCATCTGACGCACTTTCAATCGGTCAGGAAATTGAAGCTAAGGTTGTTGACCTTAACGAAGCTGATAAGAAGATCAGCTTAAGCATTAAGGCATTACTTAACGACAACGAAGCTCAGGAAGAAGCTCCAGCAACAGAAGAGTAATTAAAGATGTTAAAAGGGCTGTTCTCACAGCCCTTTTTTTTAAATATATTTTCTGAATGAAAGATAAACACGGCCTTTTTTTGTTTCTTTACCGCAGCCCTGATAGATGAATTTGCCTGTTCCGCGGATAACAAGTATATCATTAGCTTTTAACTGATAGCTGTTGTTTTCCATCTGACGGCTGTTAATGAATATTTTTCTTGCCCTGAATAATTCTACTGCCTGACTTCGGCTTAGCTTTGTGAGGCTGGCAACGGCAGCGTCAATCCGTTCACTTGCAGATAAAACTTCAATATCTTCAAGCTCAGGTGAACATTCGATATCGTTAATATCAGTCTTTGTACACTGGATATGTGTATGCTTTACTGTAGACAGGTTGTCAATTATGAAATCAGCAATATGTGAAACACAGTAAAGATAGGCGTCCTTGCCTTTTATATTTATGTCTCCAAGCATTTCTCTTTTAATTCCAAGATTCATAAGAGCACCAAGGTAATCTCTGTGTGACAGTGATTCAGCATATTTTTCTATAAGAGGAGATATCTTTATAAGAGTTATAGGAAATTCTTCTTCATAGCCAAGAGTTTCGTAAGAACCAAACTGTATCATCTGTCTTTCACATGCATCATTGCCACCGTATGTTTTAAAAGCTACGAAATTAAGTGCGTTTCTCATCTGTGCGAATACTGACTGCTCGTTGATATCCAGGAAATTGGTATAAGTATATATATTCTGGCGGAAGGAACGATTGGCTGCGTCCATTATTTTATTTTTTAAAAGCGATTCATTATCCATTAGTTTATAAATAATCCTTTCAGGTTTTTTGAAAATATGATAGAATTATAACAGAATTAAGAATAATTTACATTACGTTTGTTTTGTGGAACGATGTAGAAAAGAGGGATTATGATTAAAGATTATGAGGATTTTAAGAAATTTATCCTGAGTCTTACAACTATTGACCTTAATGCATATAAGGAAAAACAGATGAAGAGGCGTATAGATACACTTATTGCAAGACATAAGTATGATGGTTACGATAGTTATTGTAAGGCAATAAAGGAAGATACAGGGTTAAGAGAAGAATTTGTTAATTATATTACGATTAATGTATCTGAATTTTATAGAAATCCGAATCTGTGGAAGACACTGGAGGATGTTATACTGCCGGATCTGATAAGTAAGTTCGGTCCAAGACTTAAGGTATGGAGTGCGGCATGTTCTACTGGTGATGAACCATATTCACTGGCTATGGTGCTTGCAAAGAAAGTACCTATGAGGGATATTAAGATTATTGCGACAGATCTTGATGAACAGGTTCTTGAGAAGGCTAAAGATGGTGTATATGGTGAAAACAGCATAAAGGGACTTCCTAAGGAATTTCAGGATAAGTACTTTGAAAAGATGGGCGACAGGTTTTATAAAATATCTGATGATATAAAAAGATGTGTTGAGTTTAAGAAGAGTAATCTTCTAAAAGATCCATATCCAACAGGCTGTCATCTTATTGTGTGCAGGAATGTTCTTATATATTTTACAGAAGAAGCCAAGAAAGATGTATATGAGAAGTTTAATAAATCTTTAGTTACTGATGGGTGTTTGTTTGTAGGTAATACTGAACAGATAATCGGTTATAGGGATATGGGATACAGCTATGACCATCTTTTCTTCTACAGAAAGACTAATTAATAAAATGCGTAACCGGAATAATATCAGTCTGGTTACGCATTTTTAATTATGAAAATATATGATTTATAACGGAATGTATATATTTTTCTGTGTTATCAGTGCTTTTTAACAGTATATCATCTGCGTTGCAGTATTTTTCCGGGTCAGAATAATCTTTTTTAAATATGTTTAAATCACAATTATCATAGAGCGGAAGAAAGATGCCCGTCTTTTTGGTGTAACAGTTAGAAGCAGAGCATTTGACACGGTTATTACTGTCTACATATTGTGCAATGCTTTTGTGAATTGCTTCGTCTTCTGATGTCAGATAATAATAATTCTTATAGTCTTTAAAAAAATATTTCAAAGTATCTGATATAATCGGGATTACAAGAGTTAATGTAAGGTTCTTAATCAGAATATGTATATTGTCAATACATATATGTCTGTCCACGGGTACGCCTACGGGCAGAGAACATTCAGCAATCAGCCGAAGGCTCACATTTCCATCGGAATCAGTATCTTTATCAATGACAGCATTGTCAACAGTGTAAGAATTCATAATTATTGCATAATAGGAAACAAGTGGAAGCAGACTTAGCATTCCTTCTATATCGTCATGGTTGTGAAGAAGGAGAAGTTTCCTGTATTCGTTATGTGCTGTATCAGAAGGTTTTGCTGCAAATTTCCTGTATATATCAATAAGTTCACCGCCTGAATACATATCTTCACGTTGTATTCCAAGAAATTGTTCAATAGTTTTCTGCTTATAGTCAGAAAGTGACAGAATAGATTTACATTTTCTTGCAGTTTTATATAAGTCAAGGCTTTCAAGATGCGAAAGGTCAAGTGTAACATTAAGATGTGCAGCACGCTCAGTAATAAAAGGAATATCGAAGGCATCCCCATTAAAATGTATTAATGTATGAAAATCTTTTAAAAAATCATTAAATGCAGATAAAATATAAGCTTCATCGGAATCGGATTCTGCAAGCCACTGTAAATAATGTGTTATTCCGTTACGGAAATATACAGCGCCTATGAGATATACTATGTTATAATTTCTTGAAAATCCTGTGGTTTCTATATCAAAAAAGCAGATGCTGTCAGTATCCGGACATATTGCTTTAAGCATTGCGGTGTCTGCGTTTGTGTGCAGGGTATCATTAATAGTTATCATAAAAAATCCTCGTTTTAGGTTTGATTAGACAAACCGATTGTTAAAAAAGTACTCATTTTCTCTTATTATATAGGAATATATACACAAAAAAAAGTAGATTTTTGCTATTTATTGAGATAAAATACTATTTAATAAAAACTTTATAAGGAGAAATATGTCATGGGAAAGTGTACATTTAAAGGTGGATGTCATCCTTATGACGGTAAAGAGTTTTCTAAGGATAAACCAATCAAAGAACTCTTTCCAGCCGTAGGAGAGATGGTGTTCCCGCTTTCACAGCACATCGGCGCACCTGCTAAGCCAGTTGTTGCCAAGGGCGACTATGTCCTTGCAGGCCAGCTGATAGCCGAGGCAGGTGGATTTGTTTCTGCGAACATTCATTCATCTGTATCAGGTACTGTTAAAGCTATTGAGCCAAGAACATTGGCTACAGGCGGTAAGTGCAATTCTATCATTATCGAGAATGATGGCGAATTCAAAGAAGTTGAATATACACCTATGAAGTTCGAGGATCTTACTAAGGACGTTATCTTAGAAAGAATCAAGGCTGCTGGTGTTGTAGGTATGGGAGGAGCTGGTTTCCCAACTAATGTTAAGCTCTCTCCAAAGAATCCTGAAGCCATAGATTACATTATCGTTAATGGAGCAGAGTGTGAGCCTTATCTTACATCTGATTACAGAAGATTATTAGAAGAATCAGACAAGGTTGTTATGGGTCTTAAGATTGCTCTTAAGATATTTGACCATGCTAAGGGAATTATCGGTATTGAAGATAATAAGCCTGAGGCAATAAGAATCATGCAGGAAGCTACAGCTTCTGAGCCTGATATTGAAGTTAAGCCATTAAAGACTAAGTATCCACAGGGGGGAGAGCGTAGTCTTATATATGCAACAACAGGAAGAGCTATTAATTCAAGCATGCTTCCAGCTGATGCAGGCTGTATCGTACATAATGTTGATACAATATTCTCAATCTATCTTTCAGTTATAGAAGGTAAGCCTCTTACTAAGAGAATATGTACTGTAACAGGCGACGGAGTTAAAGAGCCTGGCAACTTCTATGTATGGTTAGGAACTAATTACAGACAGCTTCTTGACGCTGCCGGTGGTCCTGTAGGAGAACCTGAGAAATATATTTCCGGTGGTCCTATGATGGGATTTGCCATGTACAGTCTTGACGTACCTGTTGTTAAGGGAAGTTCATCACTTCTTGTATTCCAGAAGGATATCGTATCTAAGACCACATCTTCTGCATGTATAAGATGTGGTAAATGTGGTGAGGCATGTCCGGAACACCTTCTTCCAGCAAAGCTTGCCGGTTTTGCATCACGTAATGATGAAGAAGGCTTTACTAAGTTCGATGGTATGGAATGTGTAATGTGCGGAAGCTGTTCATATGTCTGTCCAGCCAAGAGACCATTAACACAGCAGATTAAGGCTATGAGAAGTACAGTACTTGCTAACAGAAGAAAGAAGTAGAAAGGTGGGCAATCAAAGTGAGTGAGATTTTTAACGTATCGACTAATCCTCATGTGCGAAGCGGGAATACTACTCAGACAATAATGAGAGATGTTCTTATTGCTTTAACTCCTGCCAGCATATTTGGTATAGTTAATTTTGGCCTCGATGCACTGCTTCGTATAGTAATCGGTATTGTTACTTGTGTAGCATGTGAGGCATTATATCAGTATTTCATGCATAAGAAAGTTACTGTTACAGATTTAAGTGCAGCAGTAACAGGTCTTCTTATTGCATTAAATATTCCATCAACATTAAATGTTGGTTTTGAAATCGTAGGATGTGTATTTGCAATTATCGTAGTTAAGCAGCTTTTTGGAGGACTTGGACAGAACTTCATGAACCCTGCTCTTGCAGCAAGATGTTTCCTTCTTATTGCATATACAGGTCCGATGACTAATTTTGTTACATCTAACGGATTTTTAGACGCATATTCAGGAGCAACACCTCTTGCACTACTTAAGCCTGGTGCAGAATCAACAGGCGTTGTTTCATTAGCTAAGATGTTTATTGGTACAACAGGTGGTGTTATCGGTGAGACTTCAGCAATCTGCCTTCTTTTAGGTGGTATCTACCTCCTTGCAAGAAAGGTTATTAACTGGAGAATACCTGTAATATATGTAGGTGTATTTGCAGCGCTTATATTCCTTTTTGCACCAGGACATCATTTCGATGTAATCTACATGCTTGAGGAAGTATGTGGTGGTGGACTTTTACTTGGTGCCATCTTCATGGCGACAGATTATGTAACTTCACCAATTACACCTAATGGTAAAATTGTATTTGGCTGCTGCTTAGGTCTTCTTACATTCATTTTCAGAATGTATGGTGGTTCAGCAGAAGGCGTTTCATATGCAATTATCTTCTGTAACCTCTTAGTTCCTCTTATTGAGAGAGTAACAGTTCCTAAGTCATTTGGTAAGAAGAAGCCAGAGAAGAAAGCAAAGGAGGCTGCATAAGATGAAGAAAATAGTTAAAGATGCATTAGTTTTATTTGCTATAACACTTGTAGCCGGAATTCTTCTTGGTGTTGTATATCAGATAACACTTGATCCTATTGCAAAGGCTAACGAGAATGCCAAGGAAAAGGCTTACAAATCAGTTCTTGCAGAAGCAGACAGCTTTGAGACAATAGATGCCCTTCCTTCTGATGATGATATTAATGCTTCATCAGACATTGACTTCTCTAAGGATAAGGTCAATGAAGTTGCTATAGGAAAGAAAGGCAGCGAGACAGCAGGTTATGTTGTAACAGTTACAGATAGTGACGGTTACGGCGGAGATATCAAGTTTACAGTTGGTATTTCAACAGATGGAAAGGTACTTGGAGTATCATTCCTTTCAATCAGCGAAACTGCTGGTCTTGGTATGAGAGCTAAACAGGATCCATCATTTACATCACAGTTTACAGCTAAGTCTGATGCAGTTGCATCATTTTCAGTAGTAACAGATGGTTCAGCATCAGAAAGCAATGCTAATGTTGATGCAATCGGTGGTTCTACAATTACTTCTAAATCAGTCACAAAGGGTGTAAATTATGCGCTTGCAGTTTACAAGCTTGTGGCAGGAAACTAGGGAGGTGCGGACTTTGAATAAATGTATAGAAAGACTTTATAATGGTATTATTAAAGAGAATCCTACCCTGGTACTTACACTTGGTATGTGTCCTACACTTGCGGTTACTACATCAGCAATCAATGGTATAGGTATGGGACTTTCTTCTACAGTAGTACTTGCATTATCAAACCTTATGATTTCATTACTTCGTAAGGTTATTCCAGATGGTGTAAGAATGCCAGCGTTCATCGTTGTCGTTGCATCATTTGTTACAATGGTACAGTTCCTTATGCAGGGCTTCCTGCCAAGTCTGTACGACTCACTTGGAATATATATTCCTCTTATAGTTGTTAACTGTATTATCCTTGGACGTGCGGAAGCCTATGCTTCTAAGAATCCTCCAATTCCTTCATTCTTTGATGGAATAGGTATGGGACTTGGATTCACAATTGCTATCACAATCCTTGGAGCAATAAGAGAGCTTATCGGTGGCGGTACAATTTTCTCAGATGGTACTAACGCATTATTTGATCTCTCAACAATCGGTTACACACCAGCAAGTATCTTTATCCTTGCACCAGGAGCGTTCTTTGTTCTTGCATTCATGATTGCTATTATGAACAGAATTAAGAGAAAGAAAGGCATGAAGCCTGCAGAAGTTCCTGACTACACAGAAGAGATAGAAGAAGCTAAGGCTGAGGCTAAGAATAACTAAGGGAGGTAAATATGGGATATTTTTCACAGTTATTATTGATAGCTGTAAGTACAGCAATTGTCAATAATGTAGTTTTAAGCCAGTTCCTCGGTTTGTGTCCTTTCCTTGGAGTTTCTAAGAAGATAAACACAGCAGCAGGAATGGGTGGCGCTGTTATCGGCGTTATCACTATTTCATCAGCTGTCTGCAGTCTTATATATGACTGTATACTTACACCGCTTAAGCTTACATATCTGAATACAATTGTATTCATCCTTGTAATTGCGGCACTTGTTCAGTTTGTTGAAATGTTTTTAAAGAAGACATCACCATCTCTTTATGAAGCACTTGGTGTATACCTTCCACTTATTACAACTAATTGTGCAGTACTTGGTATTGCACTTACTAACGTACAGAACTATAACACAGCAGCAGGACTTAATATTGGTCAGAAGCTTTTAGATTCTGTAGTCAGTGGATTAGGAACAGCTGTTGGTTTTACAATAGCAATCATAATCATGGCTGGTATACGTGAAAGAAACGAATTCAATGATGTTCCGGAAAGCTTTAAGGGAATGCCTATTGTATTACTTACTGCAGGACTTATGGCTATCGCATTCTTTGGATTTTCAGGTATTATTTAAGAGGAGGACGACAAGATGTCAGGTATAATTATTGCTGCAGTTGTTGTAAGCTGCACTGGTCTTCTTCTCGGACTTTTCCTCGGAGTAATGGGTAAGAAGTTCTATGTTGAAGTAGATCAGAAAGAGATAGATGTAAGAGCAGAGCTTCCTGGAAACAACTGTGGTGGTTGTGGATATGCAGGATGTGATGCACTTGCTAAGGCAATTGCCGCAGGAGAAGCTCCAGCTAACGCATGTCCAGTTGGTGGCGCACCGGTTGCAGCAAAGATTGGTGCAATCATGGGTGAGGAAGTTGGAGAATCAGTAAGAATGACAGCATTTGTTAAATGTGCTGGTGACTGCGACAAAGCAAAAGAAAATTATGTGTACTCAGGTGCAATGGATTGTACAGCAATGAACGTCGTTCCTAACGGCGGTTCTAAGGCATGTACATACGGATGTATGGGATATGGTTCGTGTGTTAAGGCATGTCCTTTTGATGCAATTCATATTGTTAATGGTATTGCTGTAGTAGATAAGGGCAAATGTAAAGCATGTGGTAAATGTGTTGCTGTATGTCCAAGACACCTTATTGAAATCATACCATACAAGAGTAACTATACAGTTAACTGTTCATCTAACGATAAGGGTAAAGATGTTATGTCAGCATGCTCTGTTGGATGTATTGGATGTATGTTATGTACAAAGCAGTGTGAGTTCGGTGCTATTACAGTAGAAAACAATATTGCACATATTGATTATTCAAAGTGTACAGGTTGTGGAAAGTGTGCTGAGAAGTGCCCTAAGAAGATAATACATCTTCATTGATAATTTAATCACAATAAGTTATAATAAGAAACTGCCGTAGGCTTATGCTTATGGCAGTTTCCTAGTTTAAGAAAAGAGAAGATACACCTATGGCAGAGATGAAATCGAAGTTACAAGATTTTTATAAAAGACTTGATTCCAGAAAATCAACATATTTTCTGGCTTATTCAGTTATTTTTGCAATCCTTGCTATAGGTGTGTTTTCTTTTTATTTTTTCACTAGAAAGACATTCATATGGGAGGTTGATGGCTGGGAACAGCATTATAAGTCACTCATATATTATTCACAGTATTTAAGGGATTTCTTTAAAAATATATTTATCAATCATCAGTTTGTAATACCACAGTGGGATTTTGCAATAGGTGAGGGAAGTGATGTTATAGGAACATTTCACTATTATGTGATAGGCGACCCATTTACATTCTTATGTTTCCTGTTTCCAGCAAAGTACATGTATATATTCTATGAAGCAATGATTCTTTTAAGAATATATCTGTCAGGTATAGCATTTTCACTGCTGTGTTTTTATACAGGACATAAGAAAAGATATGTCCTTCCAGGAGCAGTAGCTTATGCATTCTGCTACTGGGCAATATACAATGCGGTAAGACATCCGTTCTTTCTTAACCCGCTTCTGTATTATCCGCTGCTTATATTGGGTGTTGAGAAGATAATCAGAGAGAAGAAAATGTGGCTTTTTACAATAACAGTAACTGTTGCAGCAATGAGTAATTTCTATTTCTTCTACATGCTTGTGTTCACAACAATTATATATGTTATTGTAAGATTCATATTCTGTTATGGAAAGAATGTAAAAATGTGGGGCAAAGGAATATTAAGACTTGCAGTTTCATCGGTTACAGGACTGTGTATGGCGGCAATAGTGTTTCTGCCTGTGCTTCACGTTTTCTTAAGTGACAGCAGATTTAATACACCTAATAAAATGGGACTGGTATATCCTTTTTCATACTATGCAAAGCTTCCGGGACTTTTTATCGTTGAGGGTGATAACTTCTGGACATGCATGGGATTTGCAGTGCCGGTGTTACTTGCAGTGCTTTTAATGTTTAAGAGCAGACGTAAGTACACAATGCTTAAGACTTATTTTATTATAAGTGCTGTGATGATATGTATACCGTTCTTCGGACAGGCAATGAACGGATTTTCATATATGTGTAACAGGTGGATATATTCATTTGCATTATTATGTGCATATATACTTGTGTGCATGATGCCGCGTCTTATAACACTGGAAAGAAAAGAAATCCGCTTTATTGGAATTGCACTTACAATATATTTTGTGGTATGTATGTGCGTAAAGTATTCAAGAAATGGCAAGCTTATAAGTGCAGTTACAATTGGAGTAATATTGCTAATTGGACTTAGCATAAAGAATGTTAATGAATATAACAGATGCATGATGGTGACAGTAGCGGTTATGCTGGCGGCATTAGCTAATGGTATATGGAAAAATGCTTCATTTGGGGAAAATTATGCGGCACAGTGCATAAGCGTTAAAATGGCACAGGAAGATGTGTTTGGAAGCGAGAAGGAGCTTATAAGTAAAGATGCTGAAGATACAGATTTTATCAGATATTCAGGCTCTGGACTTTCGTACAATATGAACTGCATAACAGGAATATCATCCTCTAATCTGTACTGGACACTTACTAATCCGTATGTATCGAAGTTCAGATATGATTGTGCAATCAGGCTTGATACGCTGCTTCCGCACAAATACACAGGCTATGATGACAGGTCATCTCTTATAGCATTGTCATCTGCCTCAAAGTATCTGGTGAGTAAGACCGGCGGACTTGTTCCATATGGATTTGCTTATGAATCAGAAAATGATGATTATGTAATGTATAATAACGATAATGCGCTTCCGTTAGGATTTACTTATGACAAGGCTGTTAATAAGAATGAATGGGAGGGCTTAAGTGCAGTTGATAAGCAGAAAGCAATGCTTCAGGCTGTTGTTATTGACAGGAGTGGGAAGGATACCAGGGAGGCGCTTCCTGACAGGGTATCTGTTAAAGATTTAAGTTATGACAGCCAGATTAAAGATTATACAATGAATTATGATGCCAAAGAAGTACAGTGTACTGACAATACATTTGCAGTAACTAAGGCAGGTGCCAGGGTAACATTTAACTTTACAGGCAGTGGTGCAGGCGAGACTTACTTTAATATTAATGGGCTTGATTATGAAGGCGCAGCACAGTTCCAGCTGTATTTTGGAAAGAAAAAGTTTGACCCGTTAGACTTATACTCTAAGTCAGACTGGAAAGAGCTTTCACATAATGAAAAGAAGAAGATATTTAAGAATTTCATATACTGGACACAGTCTACAAGCAGTGTTAAGCTTGGAATTACGACTAATACAGGAGTAACCAAGTCAATGAATTACTTTACATCTGATTACAGCTATTACAGTAACCAGCATGATTTCAGTGTGAATATGGGCTATTCGGAAGAAAATGTTACATCAGTTACAGTGACTTTCCAGAAGATTGGCGTGTATTCTTATGATGATATACAGATTGTATGCCAGCCAATGGACAGTTACACTGACGAGATTAATACACTTAAAGAAAATGTATTAACAGATGTAGAGCTTGGAAATAATAAGGTTACAGGTCAGATAACACTTGACCGTAATAAATATCTGTGTCTTACAATCCCTTATTCAAAGGGCTGGAAGGTATATGTAGACGGGGAAAGACAAAAGCTATATAATGCTAATGGTCAGTATATGGCTGTATATCTTACGAGTGGAACGCATAATGTAACACTTAAGTATTCTACGCCGCTTCTTAAAGAGGGAGCGTTGGTGTCAATTGCAGGTGTAGCCATTTTGGTCATGCAGCTTGTAATTAATAAGAGAAAGAAGAGGGAATAATAATGTACAGAGAAGTTGCGAAACTTATTATATATGGTAATCATGAGGACACTATTCTTATGAAAATGTCCGATATTTTCAAAAAATTTGATAGGGATGAGGAGACTCCTGACAAGCTTATAAGTGATATATATGAGCAGATTAAGAGAATATTGGAGGTTGCCACAGATTATGGCTTTGATAAGAATTTATGGCATAATTACCTTACATTCTATCTTATAACTAATGAGAATCCATTCAGCCTTACATGTGAAAAGGTAGGTGCTAATGATGGAAGCGTTAATGAATTTGCTAAGAACGACTTCAAGGTGTTTATGAATCTGTTTAATTATGATTTCAGACCTATTGAGGCTGCACTTGGAATCAACTGTTTTTCACTTATATCTGATTACAAGGCAATTGTTAAGAAAGAGCTTATGTACAATAAGAATGTAAGTGAGAAGGTACAGGCTTTAAGCCTTAAGCTTGAGACAGCAAAGGACGAGAATGAGTTCTTTAATTATGTTACTGATTTCTATAAAGCATATGGTGTAGGAATGTTCGGGCTTAATAAGGCATTCAGGGTAATAGGCGGTGATAATGGCGTTACATTTACACCAATTAACAATATGGATAAGGTTATGTTAGATGACCTTATAGGTTATGAAATCCAGAAGAAGAAGCTTGTGGAGAATACAGAGGCCTTTGTTCAGGGAAGAAAAGCTAATAATGCGCTTCTTTTTGGTGACAGTGGAACAGGTAAGTCAACTTCTATCAAGGCTATTGTCAATGAATATTATGACCAGGGTCTTAGAATGATAGAGATATACAAACATCAGTTCAAGGATTTATCTAATGTTATAGCAAGCATTAAGAACAGAAATTACAAGTTCATAATATATATGGATGATTTATCTTTCGAGGAATTCGAGATTGAATACAAGTTCTTAAAGGCTGTAATTGAAGGTGGTGTTGAGACTAAGCCTGATAATATTCTTATCTATGCAACATCTAACAGAAGACATCTTATCAAGGAAACATGGAATGACAGAAATGATATGGAAAGCAATAACGGCCTTCACAGATCTGATACTATTGAGGAGAAGCTTTCATTAGTGAACAGATTTGGATGCCAGATAAGCTACTCTAAGCCATCACAGAAAGAATTCTTTGATATTGTTATTGGCCTTGCAAGGAAGAATAATGTTAAGATGACAGATGAAGAGCTTATGGCAGAGGCTAACAAGTGGGAACTTTCACATGGTGGAATATCAGGAAGAACAGCACAGCAGTTTATCAATTACTGTCTTGGGGGTAGAGAATGATTTCATACATTAAAGGTGAGCTTTCCGAAATTCTGCCTGATGTAATCGTTGTGGAAGCCAATGGAATCGGATATAATATATATGTTCCGGGTTCAGTTCTTGGTGAGCTTCCATCAGTTGGCAGTGAGGTTAAGATATATACATATATGAATGTCAAGGAAGATGAATGCAGTCTGTTCGGATTCCTTACAAGAGATGATTTAAGCATGTTTAAAATGCTTATATGTGTCAATGGTATTGGCCCTAAGGCAGCGCTTGGTGCATTATCTAATATCACAGCAGATGATTTAAGATTTGCAGTTCTTGCTGATGATGTGGCAGCAATCAAGGCACTTCCTGGTATCGGACCTAAGACAGCACAGAAGATTATAATTGAGCTTAAGGATAAGTTAAAGCTTGATGAAGTATTTGAATCAGCACTTTCTAAGAATAAAAAGGCAGACAATAACAGTAATGTAAGTAATGTCATGATGATAAGAAATGACGCTGTTGAGGCACTTGTATCACTTGGATATTCAAGCAAAGATGCACTTGTTGCTGTCAAGGAAGTGGAAGATATAGAGAATAAGGATTCTGAGACGGTTCTTAAGGAAGCGTTAAAGAAGCTGGCTAAATTCTAGAACAGAATAGTATTTGAGAAATGAGGGGCTATATGGAAAAGAGGATTATATCAACACAGATAACTGAAGAAGATTATGGTATTGAGAATTCCTTAAGACCATTATTTCTTGATGACTATGTTGGACAGAATAAGGTTAAGAGTAATCTTAAAGTATATATTGAGGCAGCAAAGGAAAGAGGAGAGGCACTTGACCATGTGCTTTTCTATGGACCTCCGGGACTTGGAAAGACAACTCTGGCAGGAATTATTGCTAATGAAATGGGGGTTAATATCAAGGTTACATCCGGTCCTGCAATCGAGAAGCCGGGAGATATGGCAGCTATACTTAACAACTTGAGTGAGGGTGATATTCTCTTTGTTGATGAGATTCACAGACTTAACAGACAGGTTGAAGAAGTGCTGTATCCGGCAATGGAGGATTATAAGATTGATATTATGATTGGAAAGGGTGCAACAGCAAGGTCTATAAGACTTGATCTGCCACAGTTCACTCTGATAGGTGCAACAACAAGAGCGGGACTTTTATCAGCACCTTTAAGAGACAGATTCGGTGTTGTAAGCCATATGGAATTCTATACAGTTCCGGAGCTTGAGAAAATCATTATCCGTTCAGCCAATGTGCTTAATGTTGATATTGACTCAGACGGAGCACATGAGCTTGCAAGAAGATCCAGAGGAACACCGAGACTTGCCAACAGACTTTTAAAGAGAGTGCGAGATTTTGCACAGGTTAAATATAACGGACATATCAATAAGGATGTTGCTGATTATGCACTTAATCTGTTAGATGTTGACAGAGATGGATTGGATCGTAACGATCGTGTTATACTTACTACAATAGTTGATAAGTTTGATGGCGGACCTGTCGGTATTGAGACACTGGCAGCTTCAATAGGCGAGGATTCAGGAACTCTTGAAGATGTTTATGAGCCATATCTTATACAGAACGGGTATATTAACAGAACTCCAAGAGGAAGAGTTGCAACTAAAGCAGCTTATGATAATCTTGGCAGGCTATTCAAAGAAAAATAATACAAATAATGAGGAGGGGACTTATGTCATCAAAGAATACAGCAGAAGTAATTCTTGGAGGTAAGGTAATCAAGCTTGGTGGATATGAAAGCGAGGAGTATCTTCAGAGAGTTGCATCATACATTAATAACAAGATAACTGAATTTAATAAAGAAGAGAGTTACAGACGAATGTCAGCAGAGCTCAGAACTGATATGATGTATCTTAATATTGCAGATGATTACTTCAAGGCTAAGAAGATGGCAGACAGTCTTTCATTAGATATTGAGAACAAGGATAAGGAAATATACGACCTTAAGCATGAACTTATTGCAGCACAGATTAAGGCAGAAAGTTCAGCAAAAGAGATTAAGGAATTAAAGAGTGAGATTAACAAGTATCAGAAGAATATTGTCAAGTTAGAGACAGAACTGAATGACTCTAAGAAGTGATTTACATAAGATTATCTGGTATTAATAATAACGGCTGTTGCAAATGCATTTGCAGCAGCCATTTAATTTAAAGGCGGTTACAACTATGAATGTTGATAAGAGAAAAACACAGGTGGAGGTTTTAGCACCAGCAGGTTCACTTGATATTATGAAAGCTGTTGTGGCGGCAGGGGCAGATGCCATATACCTGGGAGGCAATATGTTTGGAGCAAGGGCATTTGCCAATAATTTTAATGATGAAGAGCTTATCTGTGCTATTGAATATGCACATTTATTCGGTAGAAAGGTTTACCTGACAGTTAATACTCTTCTTAAGTCAAGAGAGATAGAGAACAGTCTTATAGAATATCTTATACCATTCTATGAGGCAGGTCTTGATGCAGTGATTGTACAGGATATGGGTGTGTTTAACCTTATAAGAAAACATTTTCCTGATATGGATATACATGCAAGCACACAGATGACACAGACCGGAGTGTATGGCAGCAGGCTTTTAAAGGAACTTGGTGCAACAAGAATAGTCACTTCAAGAGAGATGAATCTGCAGGAAATAAAGCAGCTTCATGAGAGATTAGATGTGGAGATAGAAAGCTTTGTGCATGGAGCATTATGTTACTGTTATTCGGGACAATGCCTGCTTTCAAGCTTTAACGGAGGAAGAAGCGGCAACAGGGGAAGGTGTGCCCAGCCGTGCAGGATGCCTTATGATGTGTATGATAACGGTGAAAAGATTAATAACAGAAACAACAGTTACGCATTAAGCCCTAAGGATATGTGTGCATTACAGATACTTCCTGATGTTATAGAAAGTGGAGTGTATTCTCTGAAAATTGAAGGCCGTATGAAGAATGTCACATATGCGGCTATGGTAACGCATATTTACCGTAAATATGTTGATATGTATCTTGAGAGAGGACGAAAAGGCTTCAAGGTAGATAAGAAGGATATTGATGACCTTTCAGATATATATAACAGAGGTGCATTTACTACAGGCTATTATGACAGCGTCAAGGGAAAGAAGATGATGTCACTGGGGCGTCCTAACCATATGGGAACGGAGTGCCTTAAGGTAGTATCTAACAAGGCAGGAAGAATTACATTTAAGGCATTAAAGAATGTGAACAGAGGCGATGTCTTTGAGATTGATAAAGAGCATTCATTTGAGAGCGGAGCTGATGTGGCAGCAGGACAGACCTTGGTTGTTAATCTTCCTAAGAAATACCCGCTGTATGAGGGAAGAATTGTCAACAGAATGAATAATGCTAAGATTAAGGCATATGTAGCGGACAATTATGTCGGAATAACACCTAAGCTTCATGTAGATATGAGGTTTGTTGTAAGAAAGAATGAAAATATATCACTTACAGTAATGTATGATGGAATTGAAAAGACATGTACAGGAGAGATAGTTACCGAAGCACAGAGCCGTCCGGCCTCAGAGGAGGAACTGGTTAAGAATTTAAAGAAAACCGGCGATACATGTTTTGTGGTGGAAGATGCAGAAGTGCAGCTTGATGATGGTGTGTTTGTGCCTGTCGGCTGGATTAAGGAATTAAGAAGAAATGTACTTGAACAGCTTGAGACACATTTAAAGCACAGTCTTGTAAGAACTTATAATAAGCCTGAATGTGCAGAGCCTGACGATAGGGAGAATACTGATGATAATAATTATCAGGTAAGAAAAGCTGCATACCTTCATGATATAGCGCAGGTAAAGAAAGCAGCATCAGTTTCAGGTGTTGAAAGCATTTATCTTGATTATAAGATGTTTTATATGAATGATGAGAATTCATTAAAAGAGGCTGTAAAGCACTGTCAGTCACATGGAATATATGTATATATGTTCCTTCCACATATTCTTAAGGCAGAGAAATATGATAAGTTTAAGTGCTTGTGTGAGAAGGCTTCTGACTGTGGCATAGACAGGTTTGTATGCCGTAATATTGAGCAGATTGGTTTTCTTGGAAGTGACAACTGGAAGAAATTATCTGACAAGGTGCATATTATTACAGACAGCAGCATATATATATTTAATACATTTGCAAAAGATGAATTAAGAAGGCTGTGCAGTAATGCCGGGGTTATTCTTGACAGAATGACACTGCCGCTTGAACTTACAGATAAGGAGATGAAGCCTGTAATTGGAAGTGACACGGAACTTGTAGTATATGGGAATGTGCCTCTTATGGTATCTGAACAGTGTGTGAGAAGAACTTACGGAAGATGTGACGGAAGCTGGGGCAGCATTAATATTACAGGGCCGAAGGGCAGCTCTTATACGGTGGAAAGTATGTGTGAATTCTGTTATTCTGTAATGAATGGAGAAAAACTCAATCTTACAAAAGAAAATCCCGAAGAATGCGGTGTGTGTGTAATTCGTTATGAATTTGACGAAAGTGAAGCAGATGATATACAATTAGTTATGACTGATGGAGTGAGTGGTGGTACTACAGGACATTTTCATCAGGCAATCGACTAAGATTAAGTGACTTGAATAAAGGAGATTGCTATGCAGTCAGTTTTTATTGAACTTACAAAATACATATTTGCTTTTCTGATGGCGTTTTATGTTCTTTCTGCTTACAGAGGAGCAATAATCCATAAGGAAGAAAAGAGAAAAGGAATATATATCCAGCAGTATATTATAATATTTGCGATACATTTTCTTGGATATTATGTGTTGTATCTTATGAAGGGTGAGACTAGATATATAGGCTTTTATTTTGTGCAACTTATATATCTTATAATATTCATAGCATTTTATTATATATTGTATCCAAAGGCGTCAAGGCTTCTTGTTAATAATATGTGCATGCTGATGTCAGTTGGCTTTATTATGATAGCAAGGCTTAATTTTGACAAATGTGTTAAACAGTTTGTTATTGCTGTACTTGGAACGGTTATTATGTTTCTTGTTCCATGGCTTTTAAAAACTGTTAAGAGTTTCAGAAACTTTGGATGGATATATTGCATTTCGGGACTTGTGCTTTTGTGTGCTGTTTTATTAGGAAATAAGGTGTATGGAGCCAATCTTACATTAAGCATAGGAGCATTTTCTGTACAGCCGGCAGAGTTTGTTAAGATTTTGTATGTTATGTTTGTTGCTTCGATGTTTAATAAGTCAACAACATTTAAACAGACATGTATTGTTACAGTATTTGCAGCACTTCATGTTATTATACTTGTGCTTTCAACGGACCTTGGTGCGGCACTTATATTTTTTGTAGTATATATCGCAATGCTTTATATAGCAACAAGAAAGCTTTCATATGCCGGGGCAGGGCTGCTTGCCGGAGCGGGTGCATCTGTTATTGCATATAAGCTTTTTGCACATGTGAGGGCGAGAGTTATTGTATGGCGTAATCCGTGGGAATATATTGATACTAGCGGGTATCAGATATGTCAGTCACTTTTTGCAATTGGTATGGGATCATGGTTTGGATATGGATTATGTCAGGGTATGCCTGATAAGATACCTGTAGCAGAGAAAGATTTTATGTTTTCTGCTATATCTGAAGAATTTGGACTTATATTTTCAATAGCTCTATTCTTAGTGTGCCTTAATAATCTTATTCTTATGATGAATATAGCTTCAAGATGTAAGACACTTTTTTATCGTCTTGTAGCTGTAGGACTTGGGGTTACATATGGGGTTCAGGTGTTCTTAACTGTGGGAGGTGCAATTAAGTTTATACCGATGACAGGTGTTACACTTCCTTTTGTAAGTTACGGTGGAAGCTCTATATTAAGCTCGCTTATAATGTTTGCTCTTATTAATGGAATGTACAATATGAGACAGGATGAAGGTGACAGGAAAGATGGCAGAAAACAAAAAACAGGACAGACGAAGAAAAAAACAAAACATACAAAGTGATATAGTTGATAATGAAAAGAAGAATCTGCGAAATAAAGAGACTAATATAATTGCATTCTTTTTTGTAGGACTTTTTCTTGCAACTATTGTGTATCTGTGTATATTTAATGTAAAAGATGCAGGAACAATTGTGAATAATCCTTACAATAAAAGAGTAGACAATCAGGAAAGCAAGGTTGTAAGAGGTGATATATTAGCAGATGACGGAGATGTACTTGCAACAACGCTTACGGATGAGGATGGTAATGAAACACGTTATTATCCTTATGATAATCTGTTCTGTCATTCGGTTGGATTTACTTCTCTTACAGGGATGAAGACAGGAATAGAACAGTCTCAGAATTATTTTCTTTTAAGTGAGACAGATAATGTGCTTGATCAGATTGGTAATGACCTGTCTGGAGGAAAAGCAAAGGGGCATAATGTTACAACAACACTTAATGTTGAACTTACTAAAGCGGCATATAAAGCACTTGGTAATAATAAAGGTGCAGTTATAGCGATGGAACCTGCTACGGGTAAGATTCTTGCAATGGTATCGAATCCATCATTTGATGCAAATGCAGTAAATACCGATTATGATGAGTGGATTACTTACGATAGTGCGGATTCGGTGCTTTTAAACAGGGCAACGCAAGGGCTATATCCACCTGGTTCAACATTCAAGATAATTACTGCTCTTGCATATATAAGGCAGAATCAGAATGATTATTATAATTATTCATATAATTGCGATGGACAGGCATATATATCTGGTGGAACTACTATTGCATGCTTTGATCATACGGCACATGGATATCAGGATTTAAGAAAAGCATTTGCTAATTCATGTAATTCTGCATTTTCTACGATTGGAGCAGGACTTAATAAGACATCTTTCATGAATCTGTGCAGTACATTATTATTTAATTCTAATCTTCCTGTAGGGTTTGAGTATTCTAAGAGTACAATGGCTGTAACACAGGATTCTTCGATAAGTGAGATGCAGGAGACTGGTATTGGTCAGGGAAGGACGATGATGACACCGCTTCACAATATGATGATAGCGGCTAGTGTTGCTAATGATGGCGTTATGATGACTCCTTATATTGTTGACAGTATAAGTGACAGTGAGGGAAGAACGGTTGTTAAGAATAAGCCAACAGAGGCAGGAACTGTGATGTCAGCAGAAGAGGCAGAATACCTTACAGAATGCATGAGAGAGGTAATAACTTCTGGTACAGGAAATTCTATGAAATATTCATCATATGAAGCAGCAGGAAAGACCGGTTCGGCACAGTATGATGACTCTGACAGATATCATAGCTGGTTTACGGGCTTTGCACCTTATGATAATCCCCAGATAGCAGTATGTGTGATTCTGGAAGGGGGGTATTCTGGAGTGTCAAGTGCACAGGTAGTAGCAAAAACTGTGTTTGATACATATTTCGGCTATTGATATTGAAGTCGTGAGAATGTATAATATTGTTTAGTGATTAATTGCATGATTATGAGGAATGATGATGAATACTGTTAACTATATCACTCCGTCAGATGGTGACATATATCTTGTTAATAACCAGACATATGTTAATTCTGGTGGGACTGATTTTGATAAAATATATAATAATATTACTGTGGATGATTCTCTTGAGAATATTTTTGCCGGAGCAGCAAAAGAATTTGGAATCAATGAGAATTTTCTTAAAGCTGTAGCACAGGCAGAATCAGGGTTTGATCCGGATGCTGTATCGTATTGCGGAGCACAGGGAATAATGCAGCTTATGCCATATACGGCAGAAAGCTATGGTGTTACGGATCCTTTTGATGCCAGACAGAATGTATATGCCGGTGCACAGATGTTATCAGAGCTGTTAGACAGTTATGATGGTAATGCTACGCTTGCTCTTGCAGCATATAATGCTGGCAGTGGTTCAGTACAGAAGTATGGAGGAGTGCCTCCGTATGAAGAAACGCTTAATTATATCAGCAAGATTAATGATATATTAGGTGGTGCACTTGCTAATGACTCAACAACCGTTGATGGTGCATATGCTACAGATTTTACTGCAGCTTCTGATGTGAATGCTCCTGATACAATTACAGGGAATTATGCCAGTAAACATACAGCGACTGAAAGGACAGGAAGCAGTTATAAGGAACAGGATAACAGTTCGCTTATAAGTTATGAGGAGTATCTGTATGTATGTGAAACATATAAGGATATCCTTGCTAAATTATTTTCGGCAATATCTGCAGATAAAGGTGACAATTTAGCTGCAGAATTGTATAATATAGTCACAGGAACCGGTTCAGAAAGAATTGGTGTAACAGGAACGGATATTATTAATAATAGCAGTGATGAACAGCAGTACATAAAGACTGGAACATATTATGGACAGATAGAGGCAAATGTTCAGCTTATTAACAGAATGCCTTATGATAATGTATATAAGAATGATCCACAGTCAGTATATCAGGCACAGGCATCTATGATAAGTCCACTTGTTATTAAGCTTTTGGAACAGTAATCCGGACTAACAGGAAAGAGGGGAATGATATGAGTGGTAGCCGAATTAAAGTGACATTGTACAACAGAACATTTAAAGAGATTGATATGTCAGATTTTACAAGAATAACAGAAGGGATTTTTTCTAACAGAGATGATATTGTAGAGGTTGCATTTCCGGAAGGGGTAGAGGTAATAGCACCTAATGCTTTTGAAAACTGCAGGAGACTTGAGAAAGTTGAGTTTCCAAAGTCCCTTAAATCAATTGAAAATGAAGCGTTCATTAATTGCCTTAGTCTTAAAGAAGCGGACTATGGAAAGAATGTAACAGTTGCACCTGATGCATTTAATGGATGTATTAATTTATAATTTCATTAATTGATAAGAAGCCTTTAGTGGCTTCTTATTTTTTGCAGACATATCATACTAAAAACTTGACAAATATTTCTGCATAATATAGGATTTCTTACAGTGGCCTGACTATGCGTTGGTGCTGTATACGTGGGCTTGCGAAAGATTTTTAGAAATTCAGCACAGAAACGAGGAAGATAATGAGTAAGAAAAAGACATTTGTTACACTTGAACAGCTTAAGGAAATCGACAAAACATATCCGACTCCTTATCATCTCTATGATGAGAAGGGAATCAGAGAGAACGCTAAGAGATTAAAGGAAGCATTCTCATGGAATAAAGGTTATAGAGAGTATTTTGCTGTGAAGGCTACTCCTAATCCATATATTTTAAAGATATTAAAGGATTATGGCTGCGGTGTTGACTGTGCATCTATGGCAGAGCTTATGATGGGCTATGCGCTTGATTATAAGCCGGAAGAGATTATGTTCTCATCTAATGATACTCCAGCAGAAGAGTATGCATATGCTAATGAGATAGGTGCTACTATCAATCTTGATGATATTACTCATATTGAGTTTCTTGATAAGATATTAGACGGTAAGTTTCCTGAAACAATGAGCTGCCGTTACAATCCGGGCGGATATTTCCAGCTTGGAACATCTATTATGGATAATCCGGGTGATGCCAAATATGGTATGACAACAGAACAGATCACGGAAGCATTTAAAATCCTGAAAAGCAAAGGTGCAAAAGAGTTTGGAATCCATGCATTTCTTGCCAGCAATACGGTGACAAATGACTATTATCCGATGCTTGCGAAAGTTTTGTTTGAGCAGGCAGTACGTCTTAAAAATGAGACAGGTGCAAATATTAAGTTTATCAATCTGTCAGGCGGAATTGGTATTCCGTACAGACCGGATCAGGAGCCGAATGATATTTATGCGATCGGAGAAGGCGTGCGTAAAGTCTATGAGGAAGTATTAGTCCCTGCTGGAATGGGTGATGTAGCAATCTTTACAGAACTGGGACGTTACATGATGGGACCTTACGGCTGCCTTGTTACAAAAGCGATTCACGAGAAAAAGACTTATAAAGATTATATTGGTGTAGATGCATGTGCAGTTAATCTGATGCGTCCGGCAATGTATGGAGCATATCATCATATTACGGTTCTTGGAAAAGAGAATGAACCATGTGACCATAAATACGATGTGACAGGATCTCTGTGCGAGAATAATGATAAATTTGCGATTGACAGAATGCTCCCAGAGATTGAAAGAGGAGATTACCTGGTGATTCATGATGCGGGGGCTCACGGCTTTTCCATGGGATACAATTACAATGGAAAATTAAAGTCAGCGGAGTTATTGCTGAAAGAAGATGGAAGCGTGCAGATGATCCGTCGTGCTGAGACACCGAAGGATTATTTCGCTACATTTGATTGCTTTGAGATAGGCAAAAAACTTGGTGAGTAATAAAAAAGTGGTTGAAATAAATAAGCAAATATGATATCATTAAAAAGTCGGTTCGGGGAATAATGAACCGACAAAATAAGCCGCTGTGGCGGAATTGGCAGACGCACTTGACTCAAAATCAAGCGGTTAGTAGCCGTGCCGGTTCGAGTCCGGCCAGCGGCATCAGACTGAATCTCTGAATCTCCTGTAAATCCAGTGTTTACAAGGGGTTCAGAGATTTTTTGTGTTAAGAAGGATGCTCCCTCAATGCTGGTGGTATTTTATCCTTATTTATCGGCAATCTTCAGTAATTCCTCAAAGCGTGCAATCCGTACTTTTGCATCCGGGACATCGCCCAGTCCGTATTCAGCAAAAATAAAAGGAATACCAGCCCTGGAGCAGGAATCAGCATCGCCCTGCGTATCACCAACGTAAACCGGAGATTTCAGCCCATTTTTCCCAATCAACTGTAAAAGTGTCTGATCTTTTGAAAGCTGGGTTTCTCCAAAGCAGAGGTGATCTTTGATGTAAGGTTCGATCCCAGATGATTTCATCATGACTTCAATATATCCACACTGACAATTACTGACAATGAAGAGTGGATATCTGAGGGAAAGTTCTCTGATCGTATCAACAACACCATCATACATTTTCCCCGGGTGAGTTTCGAGATATCGGTTTTCATAATCAAAGCAGATCGTAAGGAGTCGCATTCTTTCGTCGAGTGGAATCTGGGGAAAAAGTGCATCGGCAATTTCAGTCATGGTTTTTCCAAAGAGCCATGCAAGAGAGTCCCGTGTCAGATCAGGTGTCATATCGGTATTTTCGGCGATCGCAAGATTCCAGGATTCAGCCACGGGATCTACAGAATCCCATAAAGTTCCATCTACGTCAAATATAATGCTATCCATATCTAATTCCTCTTTTACTTTTAATGATGCGTACATAATACCATAAAATGAGCCTTTTAAAAAGAAGGTTTTTAGTGTATAATTTATTGTTAGGTTATTAAAGAAACTGAGGACTCACGGGCAGTGGATCAGCAGTGTAAAGAGCAAAGATTGAGGAGAAGTTTCAGATGAGAGAGAAGATTGTACTGATCGATGGACACAGCATACTGAACCGGGCATTTTATGGCGTGCCGGATCTGACAAATTCGGAAGGACTTCACACGAATGCGGTATATGGTTTCCTGAATATTATGTTCAAAATACTGGATGAGGAAAAACCAGAATATCTGACGGTGACATTTGACGTGCATGCACCAACTTTCCGGCATGAAATGTATCAGGAATATAAAGGAACGAGAAAGCCGATGGCAGAAGAACTGCGTCAGCAGGTTCCGGTGATCAAAGAAGTCCTGAAGGCGATGAATATTGAAATTATTGAACAGGCAGGACTGGAAGCGGATGATCTTCTTGGAACGATTTCTCATCAGTGTGAAAAAGAAGGACTGGATGTCTCGATCATTTCTGGAGACCGTGATACACTTCAGCTTGCCACGGAGCATATCAAAGTGCGGATTCCGAAGACAAAGCAGGGAAAGACTGAAATTGAAGATTATCTTGCGGCTGATGTGAAAGAGCATTATGGAGTGACTCCGACAGAATTTATTGACGTAAAAGCTTTGATGGGTGATACATCGGATAATATTCCCGGAGTTCCGGGAATTGGGGAAAAGACGGCGACCAAGATCATCCGGGAATATAAGACGATTGAAAATGCATATGAGCATGTAGAAGAATTAAAGCCGCCAAGAGCAAGTAAGAATCTGAAAGAGTTCTGGGAGCAGGCACAGATGAGTAAGATGCTGGCAACTATTAAGCTGGATGCGGAGACGGGATTTGATCTGAAGGGGGCAAGACATGGCAACCCTTATACGAAGGAAGCTCATGAGCTGTTCCAAAAGCTTCAGTTTAAGAATCTGCTGGGACGGTTCGATGTAGAAACTTCAGCAAATGATCTAGAAGCAGCCTTTTGTGAAGTGACAGGAAAAGCTGCGATTGAAAAGATATTTAAAGAGGCAGAGAAGGCAGGGAAGGTTGGAGTTGCATTTTCCAGAGATGAGGGAAATGTATTACCATTGTTCGCACATCCATCAGGAATTGGCAGAATCGCACTTTGTTATGCTGAGAAAAAGACGGTTACGATTCCGTGTGATATGGAGATGGATTTTGAAACTCTGGCAGGAATGATTTCTGATCTGGCAGGGAAGGTAAAAGTATTTTCTATGTGCGGACTGAAAGAATATCTCAATTATTTACCGCAGGCAAAGAGAGAGAACAGTTTTGACGTGATCGTGGCAGCCTATCTTTTGAATCCATTAAAGAGTGATTATGATTATGAGGATGTAGCGAGAGAGCAACTGGGACTTCTGATCGATGAAAAGGCAGAGGAAAGTACAAAGGCATGCTATGAAG
>OHFW01000250.1_pt1 | contig 32435 bp, 45 predicted proteins | sample 1567601 | NCBI WGS metagenome assembly OHFW01 (sample SAMEA3879594, study PRJEB24766) | human gut metagenome | biome: human-associated habitat; feature: feces | place: USA | collected 1985/1987 | reverse complement strand
CTTTTTGATATCATTCTTAGTAAGTTCGTGTCCCATATCTATCCTTCTTTCTTACCTTTAATATTCAATGAAATAATACGAGTATATTTTGCCCTTTTAAGATACATTTTGCAAGTCTATTCTGTCTCGACTTTAAGTGTCTTGATTCCAAATATAAAATACAGCACATGGAAAATAAAATGTACCCTATATAGTGGACACGCATTCTTGCGTTTAAAGAAAAAGCAATAGCTCAGGCACAGAGAGGTATGAAATCAGTTAAAATCTTTAATGAAGCGGGGCTGACTGATGACATTCTGGAGAAAAAACATATTTATTCAGCAATGAAGACATTTAAGCGTGAGGCAAAATCACCTGAAGGATTAAGGGAATCAAAAGGAAAATCGAAAGAAGACAGGATAGCTGCTTTTGCAAAAGAAGATTTATCAAAAAAGCAGACAAATGCTGAAATGAATAGTCTTCAACTTATATTCCCAGCATCTGCGCAGCTTCCTCATAACTTCTTCCTGCAAGAATATTAACTATTAATCTGTTGTTTCTTTCAATTGCGCTGTCTGCATGCTTCCTTGCCTCATCTTCTTTACGTTTTTCCTCTTGCACTTCTTCATAAATACGCTATAATATATAAGTCACATTTAAATATCGGCGTGTGGCTCAGTTTGGTAGAGCGCGTGGTTCGGGACTACGAGGCCGCAGGTTCAAATCCTGTCACGCCGACTTATAAAAAGCTCATGCAGATTGTAGTAATCACATTTGCTACAATCTGCATGAGCTTTTTATATTATTTATGCAATTATTCTATACAAGATTATTTTTAACATATGCCAGTGCTTTATTAACAGGAGGTAGGGATATAACTACAAGAGTTACCACTGCTTCAAGCCCAATATACGAGCCATTGTAAACAACTGAATAAAGTATCGCACTATTAAAAAAATCCGGTGTATACACGGCAAAGAATATCCAGCCAGACAAGAATGAACATATAAATCTGCCTATAACTCCTATAATATATCCCTTCACAAGACCGTGTTTTGATTTAGAAAATATTCCTGACAACCCAAGTGCTCCAAAGCCTAATATATAATCAAGAAGCACCTGAGGAATATTCAGGATATATGGATCAAGTAATAACTGCAAAACTCCATATGCAATAGCTGCTGTCAGACCAGTCTTTATTCCATACCAGTATCCTATAAGCACTATGAATAACATACTGAACAGTGTTACAGAACCTCCCATTGGCAGTTTAATAACTTTAATCATGGAAGTCGCAACCGCAAGAGCTATAGCCATTGCTGCAAATGCAATATGTTTTACATTCAGTTTACTATTATTATCTCTTGCAAAACATCCTATAGTCATTAATAAGACACAGACAATTATTAATACCACATATCCTGAGCCTGTAAGACCATATGAAACGCTGCCATCATCAAGTATTTTATTAACTAAAAAATTCATAATCTTCCTTTCATTATCTCTCAATATTTTTATTCCGTAAAGAATATCCACATTTCCACTAAAAGTCAAGCATTAAAAAAGAGAGCAACAGGTTTTTATCACCTGTTGCTCTCCAATATTTTGTCAATTACTTTTTATTAGAACTTACCGTTCTTAGCAGCTTCCTCAATGGAAACAGCAACAGCTACAGTAGCACCAACCATAGGGTTATTACCCAACTTTGAAATCAAATTTTTACAATTTATTTATGTTTATTATCATGCTGTTTTTATCAGCATTTATGCAGGTTTAAGAGCTTTACAGATTTATATTAGATTATTCTGATTTATTCTAAATCAACATTATTTAATCCATATTGTGTACAAAATGTGTACACTGTTTCATTGTACACATTTTGACTGTCTTTCTACCTATTTATATATATGTTATCACAATGCTGTTATATGTGCAATTCAGTATGATATACACTGTTGTATAAGTGAGTAATTAGATGGGAAGTTTTAACTCCATGCCTGCATAAAGCATATCATCAAGCGTCATTCCATTATGCTCTGCAAGTTCTGCTGCTCTGCCTTCATCTCCAAGGTAATCTCTTGCAATCTGGCAGAAACTTCCGCCTGGTTCTACAACAGCCACTCTTTCTTCTGCCTCCTGTGATGTTTCCTCTTCCGGCTCTTCCTCACTTTCTGCCGGTGTATTATCTTTAGGATAATACTTAGCTTCCATGGCAGCCTGATAATCTGCATAATTGTAACCTGCAGCTTCGAGCTTCTGTCTGCGTTCTTCTCCATCACCGTACTCACCACGGTAAATTGCATCAATAACACTCTCGTCAAGTTTTTCTGAAGGCTGTTCTATCTCTTCTGTATCATCTGTTTCATTAACAACAGACCATACATAATCGTTAAATACTCTAAGACCAAAGTCATTAATAATGGCAAGTGTTGTCTCATAGTAATCCGGAGCGGTTGCATAGTTATATCCAACCCAGTTACCTTCTGCATCTCTGTCTGTATTGTTCACAGCATTTGTAAGCCCATAAAGCTCTCCTTCGACTGTATTTGCTGCTGTTGCATCATCATAATTATTCCACTGCATCAGATCAAGATATCCATATACAGCACCCATTACATTAGGATATTTTGCAAAGGAATCTTTAATGTTTACATATTCTCCATCTATGTACTCTGTTGTGTCGCATTCTACACCGCTTCCCTTAATTCCAAACAGTGAAGCAGCCCCTAAATTCCAACCAGATTCTTTAGCAGCCTGCGCAAGAATTACAGCTGGGCTTATTGTCTTCTTTCCTTCTCTTCTGTACTTAATCCATGCATTGCACACAACTGGTGCAAGGGTGTTAATAAAATCATTTACATGCTCATATCTTGTACTAATAATCGGAAATGTTCTCATATTACTTATCCTCTCTTTCTTCTATATCTGCTTTCTTTTCTACCTGCGATTTAAGGTTCTGCACTATTGGCTGTAAAAATGGTGGAAGCGTTACTCCAATGTCATTAATGTTTTCCAAAATACTTATAATTTCGTTGCAAATCAGCCATATTGCTACAACACAAGCCACTAAAAATGTAAATGGCAATGTTATTCCTACAACTCCTGCAGAATAAGAAAGGAGCTGGTCTACAATCACGCCGACTCCTACCAAAAGCCACATACATATTTTCTTTGCAATTCCCTTAATCCCCTTGTAGCTATCAATCTTCTGGTTTCTAAGTTTAGAAGCTGCAAGGCCTGTTAAATAATCTATTAAATTACATGTTACCAGTAATAATACTGGAATTGCTAAGATTCCCAGAGCACTTAATATAATGCTCCACACCGCTGTTACAATCACTTTTAATTTTTCCATATCTTTCCTTTCCGTTGCACCGGTGCAACTTATGCTTATTTTGCTTCTGTTATTGTGTAAATTATTTTCATTGTCTGCGCCGCTGTCTTGGTTACCGGGGTTATGTTGTTGATGGTGGCTAGATATTGTTCGTGCGGCATTATTCCACACCTTAATTGTTTATAAGAATCACTTTGGTATGAAATAGTAATTACATATTCGGCATTTGATAATATGCCTAATGTATAAGATACATAGTTTTCACTTGTCCAAGAGTATTTATTAAGTGCTGTATCAAATGAGCCATTTGATGAATTGTTTTGAGAGACTGTAACATGATTATTGTTTACAAATATAAATGGTCTATTTGAATAGCTTAATTGAGCGCTTACTTCTGTTACATCTGTAATATCATTTACATTTAATTTGACTAGCTTGTTAGCGTCACTGTAAATATAGTAAATGTAACTATTTAATATAACCATGTTACTTTTATCCATATGGTTATAGGATTCGTAACCTCCATATCCGCTTATAGTTTTTGCTCCATAAGATGTATCTTGTTCGAGTGTAGAGGCATCTAATCGAATCAATTTGTCTACTGACTTAGCTACACTTGCCAATCCGTATATATACCCATCTTCACCCATCGCAAATTGAATCCATGACTTTGAATAACTTTGTATAGTTCCGCCCCACTCAATGCTCAACTCCTGACTTTTAATTATCTTGCATGTATTTTTATCTGTATTCAAATTATATTTTCTGAAATATAACTGTATCTCATAATAAGTAATTGTATTATTGTTGTAACAAACGAACTTTAATATATCATCATCTGTTATTTCAATGTAGCTACAGTTTGTTATATTAAATTCAAAATCTGTGCCGTAGGTATTCGGAGATTTATCCCACCAATACTCTCCATGTACTCCAGTAGTTGCGATATAATAATTTGTCAATGATATAGCTGATATAGTTCCGTTTGCCTGTGCTGTCGTGAAATCCCACACGAATTTATATCCGTTGTCCAATTCTTCACATTCAGCTGTATTCATGCTTCCTCTTTGTGTGTTTGTCCCTGTATATGCATTGTTTCCTGCATATCCGGTTACGGGATTTACATCAGGTGCTGGCATAAAATAGTTATTTGCATCTTCTGGCAGTGAATTTTGAAAAAGCAACAAGCCTGCAAGCCCTTTTTCTTGCAAAGGAAGTAAGTATGACGAGTACGAATTGCCATCCCATGCAGTTATAGGCGTAAGTATTTTCTGAATTGCATTCGTAAACATATTGTCGCCCTCTTGTCTGGTGACTTTGCCAGTGTTGACATCTGTAAGTATTATCTCTGTGTGTCCTTTTAATTTCGCCATATTTGCCTCCTTAATTTGTGAAATTAAATTCTACGCTTGTTATCTTGTCTTCTGCGGCTGACAATGTTGTTCGCAGATATATTGCGCTTAATCCTGATATCTTCGCCGCCCATTGTTCTGTGGTTATAGCCATCAGAGTTTCCATCTGCATTCCTGATGTCTCCTTGTCAATGCTGACCCACTGCGTACCGTCATACATCTGCCATGTTGCCTTGTCGTCAAATGATATAGCCACTACAGGCGTACCCTCGTATTCCGCTGTCACGGCTTCTATGCCTGTGATGGTTTCGTCAGTAAGGTCGATTGCGTTTGATATTATTGTCTGCGGCAATGGCACGGCTGTAAGAGCTGCGGAAAGAGACAGCTTGTCTCCGTCCGTCCATTTTAGGATCTTAAAATCCGCAAATGTGCTTACAAGGCTCGGCGTAATCACTGTGGAATCTTCAAAGCCGCTGTCCAGAAATACTTGTGAAGTCAATTCTGTGACTTCCAATGCTAAAGGCTTATAGTCTTTGTCTTTTGTTATCGTGTAATAAATGTCACCATTTTGCAAAAGATATCTTTCCTCTTGCAACGGCAATACGCTCCATTTATCTGTTTCAGTATATCTGCTTGACGGAATAGTCACATTCGACTGTGTATCAACCTGTGTCCATGTCTCGCCATCTTTTGAGGCATATAGTGTCCAGCTTACAGGGTCTCGCTCCGATGAATCGTTTGCAGTTACATACGAGTAATACGCAGGATATTTCATTGAATCATCTACAGTTATTACAATGTTGCACGGTCCGCCGCTATATTGTGTCGTGCAGTATTTTGTTGACTTACTGCCGTCTATAAGTTTACCAATGCTTTCCCCTGAAGATACTCCTGCTTTGTCCGTTGTAATCGAGGCGTTTACCCAGGCTATCTTATTTTGCTCACTGTCATAAAAATAAAATTCTGCCGCCTGCAATGTAGATGTCGAGCTTCTTAACTTGCCAATACTCCATTTGAAATACACTGTTACTTCACCTCAATTCCTGTCACATTTGAATATGTACTCTTGTCTATAGTTACCGACTTCATAAGTCCGCTGTCTATTGTCCCATCTGTACTCTCGTAAGCATATTCTGTCTTCAGCGTAAATGCCGTATCGGTTAGAACATAACCTGTATTGTATGTGTATTCGTCTGCACTCGCCGTCTCAAATGTGTAATTATCAACCACAATCGGGAAGCTGACGGTTTCTGTTAATCCTGTCGTGTCAAATGTTACAATATTGCCAAGTGATATAGCCGTAAATTCTTCTGTAATCGTGCTGTCGTTGCTGTCAGGAAATGTCACTTCTACTCTGTCATTCATGCTTACTACGCTTACAGGATTAAGGGTTATCGGTGTATATTCTTCGGAGATTCTTATAATTCCGTCAAACGCCTTATCGCCCGCCATGCCTGTACCTGAAAGATATGCCGTTATATCACCTGCCGGAATATCTATATCTCCTCCCGCCGCCTCAAGCCACACCTCAAATGTATTGAGGGAGTTGGCTGAAGAACTTAATATCTGCATCAGCGGAAGTATATGCCTTCCGTCCGACCATGTTTCTTCCGGATATATCTTCATATCGTTGCTGTTGTTCGTATATGATGCTTTGGCCGAACAATATGTGGTCGTACTTTCCGAAGTTGTGTCTGTGCTTTTGGCAACCGTAACAGTACATCTCACTTCCCCATGAAATTCTATCCAGTTAGATTTCGTTGTCGCATATATTATGTCAATGATTTTAGCTTTTGAGCCTGCTGCCACATGATATGCCGCTGTGTTCGTGTATGTATAATATGCCAGTGTTTCCTCATCATTTATCTTGGATAGAAGACCGCTCAGATTCTTGTCTGTCTTGCTGTTGCCTGTCACAAGAGCAGGATCTTCTCCCCAGCCTTGCATTTTAAAGCTCTTGTTGTATATGAATGTATAGCTCATCATACAGTGCTTTTTCTCGTCTCCTATGCCTCCTGTGAACATCAGTACATCACCAAGGTCATACGCAGGATTTCCCAGACATGTTACCGTAAACGGCACATACGCTATGTCAGCAAGGCTGTTAAGGACATTCTTACGCTGTGTCTCCGCATTTTCCGAAGATGTAAGCTGCAGAAACGGATTAGAACCAAGATTCATAGTCAAGCCGTCATCTGTCTCCATTCCGTAATAAGAGGTTGTATTATCGCTTATATTGATAACTGACAGTCCCGTGTATCTCGTCTCGTATGTGCTGAACTCTGCTCCTTCAAACCTCTTTGAGGCTTCAAGCGTATCCGCAATATCTGAACCATATGACACGCATATTAATCTGCCGGATCTGTCCATAGTGCAGAACGCGCCAAGGCATTGCGCCAGCCAGTATATATAATCCTGCCATGTCTCAATATCTCCCATGCTTTGAAGAATAAGTGTCTCCGTTCCGTTTGCAAGCGCTTCTATTTCTTCCCGGCTGTTCCCCAACTCAACATCACATGCTTTACACGCAAAAAGCAGCATGTCATACGGCTGCCCGCTTGTATTGGTTATCGTGCACGATCTTGAAAACTTATTCATGTTATCGTACGCAGTGACGGTCACGCCTTTTGCATTGACTTTAGCTTTCTTTATCTCAAATACCCCAAGAGGAATATACTCATATTCTCCTCTTGCCAGCTTCAGCCCGAACCAGGGAGTTATCACCATTCCCTTGTATTTGTCTCTGTCTATGTCAAGCCCGATAAATGTACATTGAAGCTGTCCTATGTAGACTGACGATATTGCCAGATTATTGCTTTGCGTGCACTGATTAGATATCGAGAAGGAGCCTTCAAGAATATTGTCTGCCGTAAAGCTGACTTCTCCTATTGTTCCCTTTATGTCATATTCCTGCACCGGCTGCTTTGAGGCAGCTTTATAAGCATCGCTTACCTGATACATACTGCCTCCTATATCTCCGTGATATCAAACGATACGCTCCATATCCCCTGTGTGACTGCTAATGTATAGCTGTCTTTCACAAGAGTTTCTTTGTAGTTCCTTATCCTGCATGTATGCTTTGTTCCGCTTATCGTCACCGTAACGCTCAGCTTCTGACTGTATGCTTTCAACGTTTCCTTCATATCCGACATGACATTAAATGTTGCGCTCGCATTTATCTTGTCAAGCCTTGTCACTGACACAAGATCTGTTCCTGCTTCTGACGTGTTAATCGTCTCAATTGTTTCGTAAGATGAACTCCAGCTCCCGGGAATCGGAAGTTCCGTATCATTTATTTTCAAAAAAATGTCTGACATTATCTTCCTCCGCTTCTGTAGTTAAGCCTTTGATTGGCATTTACAACCATTGTGTCTATAAGCTCTGTTCCGATATACACAGGTATAGTTATATCTCCTGCAAGCTGTGCATTATATCCGCTGTTATTCGTCATGTTATCCACAAACGCCGTGAGTTTATCAAGAATAGTCTGCATTACTCCTCCACCTGTTACCTCATACGGAGAGGCGTTTGCATTAATGCTTACGGTTTTTCCGTCTATCTCGTCTATCGCATCAAGCGCTCCGTTGATTCCGTCTCTGACTGCCGAACCGTCAGCAAGATCCTTCATGCCCTCGTCAAAGCCCTGCACACAGTAATCACCTATCTGAGCAAATACCTTTGACGGCGAATGTATGCCGAATATATCCTTTATTCCTCCTACAAGCTTTGAGCCGAGGCTCTTAACATTGTCTACAAGATTTCCCCATGAATTCTTTATGCCTTCCCAAAGACCTGATACAAGATTGCCGCCGATATCTTCAAGGCTTGATACAAAGTCACCTATTGCTTTAGGTATGGACATAGCCAATTCAACTACCGCAACAAGAAGGCTCGGAATTGAACTGATTAATCCTCCTGCCAGCCCTGCGACAAGTTCTGCTGCCGCTCCTACAAGTTCGGGTATGCTTTGCAGCAGTCCCGTAACCAATTTGCTGATTATAACCGGCGCTTTTTCAATCAGAATCGGCAATGCGTTGATAAGTCCCTCGGAAAGTCCGACTATAAGCTGCAATGCAGCATCAATCACCATGTCTATATTGTCAAGAAGTCCCATTACTATAGTCAGGACAGCCTCAACCATGGTAGGTATGAGTGTCGGAAGTGATTCTGATAATCCATATGCCAACTGCACTATTATATTAATGCCTGTCTCTATAATCTGCGGAAGCATCTCAATAATACTGTTTATAAGCGTTTCAACTATGTTGAGTGCTCCTGTTACTATTGCCTCTGTATTGTCGGATATCCCCTGAAGCAGAGTATTAACCATATTGATTCCCGAATTAACTAGTTCCGGCAGAACCGAGTCAATTATTACCGGTATCTGTTCAACTATTACCGGCAAGAGGCTTTCCACAAGCTGTCCCACTCCTGTTATCGCCTGTTCAACTCTTGGAATCACATTATCTGCGGCAGTCGATACGCTGTTTACAAAGTTGTCTATAAGCGTGTCAAAATCAGCATTCTCATCAGCTATTCCTGTTATAAGATTCTCCCACGCCGATTTCGCCATGGATAACGAACCTGATATAGTAGATGCTGCTTCTGCTGCTGTAGTTCCTGTTATACCCATATTGTCCTGGACAACGTGTATCGCCTCAATTATCTTGTCAAATGACACTTCATTGATTGATTCTGCGCTTACTGTCATGCTGTCGCCAAGTACGCCGGATTCATTGACAAGTCTTGCCATCTCCGAAGCCGTTCCGCCATACCCAAGCTTTAAGTTGTCAAGCATCGTATAATTCTGCTTGGCAAAGCCCTGGTATGCATTCTGTATGGACTCCATTGACGTACCCATCTTATTGGCATTATCCGACATATCGGTTATTGCCTGATTGGCTACTTCTGCCGCTGCCGCCGTATCTCCGTCAAGTCCCTGCAGAAGCGATGCCGAGAAGCTGGTTACAGTGTCCATGTACTCATTGGCAGACATTCCGGCTGTCTCAAACGCATTGTCTGCATATGCCATTACCGCATCGGCGCTGTCCTTAAAAAGAGTCTCCACGCCGCCGACAAGCTGCTCATACTCCGCATAGCTTTCAACTGCATTTTTCGTAAGCGCAACAACACCGGCAGAAGCTGCTCCGATTGCAGCTGCTCCGATCTGCGCAGCCGCCTTAAGTGTCTTGGCTCCCACATCGGCAGTCTTCCTGAATGTGGACTCCATCTTGTTTACCCATGTTTTTCCGCTTTTCTCTGAATCATCAAGTCCCTTGTCATAGCTGTTTTTATCGAGACTAAGGGATGCGCATAATTCAAATACATTCATATTTCAGTCCCAGCCTTTCCATAACATCCCTTGCCACTTCATCACCGCTTCTGTTATCAGCCGGCTCCTGCCTGAACAGGTCAATAAACCTTGTTCCAAGACACATACTGCGCCCTGAATAATACAAAGCATCCGTTACATACACCTGATAAGCATATTCTTCATCTATGGCATTGTACCTTGCCTTTACATACCTTAAGAATCTCTTGATGTCTTTTCGACCGTTGTATTCTCCGTAGGCAAGCCAGAAGCAGTCGATTCCGTTTCTGTTGCCTGCGATTCTAAAAAACTCTGCAGTTCCTTATCATTAATCAGCTCAAGCACCTGTCTTATAAGACCGGGAATAGTTATTGCCGCCTTGTATTCGTCAGCTGACATTCCGTTAAGCATCGCCATTATCTCAAGCACTTCTGCCATATGACTTTTTACGACAGTCTTTACAAGTTGAAGCTTCGGCTGGCTCTTATATGCATCTCTTACAGCCTTGTCCGCAAATATAATCGTGACCGGCTCCATTATGTTAACAAGCAGATCAAGCGCTTCTTCTCCCTTAAAATCCGTAATCTTCATTCATTATTCCTCCGTTGTTCTTGTTTCTGATGCTGCCGTTTTGTCTGTCACAGATGAAGTCTCCTCAGAACCTTCTTTAACATATATCTCAAAAGGCACTTTATCAGGCGTTGATATTGAATAATGCGCCGTGTATTCATATGCAAATTGTCCCTTTCCCTTATCCGTTGACTTGACCTGGAAGCCACCTGTTGACAATGCGCTCATAAGGTGGATTGCACAGAAGCCGCCGTTACTGTCTCCGTTAAGCTCCGAATAATCTCCAATCCACCATATGTCTTCAAAGTCAGAATCCTGCAGTTCATTTCTTGGAACTACATGCGTTGTATCTTCCGTATCTATGTCCGCTGCACCTGCCAGGCTCTTTGCACTTACCGCCGTAACCGTCAGATATGTGCCTGTAAGCTTGATTTCCCATGATTTCAGCTTCTTAAGCTCTTTCGTGTTCTTCGGGCAGTTATCTATATCCTCTCCGAAGTCCTCGTATTCAGGTGTTGCAGCGAATGAATTACCGCCTGTTGTAGCTCCGAGAAGATTTCCTATTACACCTGTTGACGGAGTAAATGTATCTGTGAGGATACCTGCATTCATCTGAAGCTTTTTAAATGTATCCTCCGGAATTTTTGTGAATTTCATCTTTTTTCCTTTCCGCCCGCCTATGAATCATGGTGGACCATATTAATGTTTATCTGTCTCAGTTTAATTGTCTTATCCGTGTCTGCCTCTGCATTTACGCACCACGGCGAACCGCATTGAAGCCATATTGAACCATTATCGAACACTATGTTCGAGCCACCTCTTTTTAACATTTCTTTAAGCTCTCTTGCCTTTGCGTTCGGTTCTGCCTCCGACTCTGTCTTAAACCACATCTGCACCGTCATTGACGTGATGTCGTCAAAGCAGCCGTCTTCTACTGAATATGTAAGATACGGAAATTCCGCATCGTCAGGAACCGCCGTATCAGGATATGCTCTCATGAGCTTATTGAAGAACCTGTTAAGTGCCGTTTCTTTCGTCATGTTGTCAACTCCCATTTCTCCGCTGATACCTGCGACATATTAAGTGTTGAGACCTTCGGGCTTACCTTATCGCCCTTGTCAGACGTAACTCTGAATATCCTCCCGTCTGACATGCACTTAATCACATCATGAAATCCCAGCTGCTCATCTTTATATGTCGTTACGGTATATACGCTTGTTACTCCCTCTTTTTCAGCTGTCTTTGCCGCTGTCGAGGTATCTCTGACTATTGCCGCCTGAAAAGCTTCTCCATCTTTCCATTCTGTCTTATATCCACCTTCTCCATCATCTGTACGTACACACTCCATGCGCACACACGGAGTCATCATCTGCTCATATAACCTCATATCTTCCTCCATACATTCAGTTTTGCTTTAAAAACATCCTGCCATCCTGCTATGTTGCCATCTTCATTAGTGACTCTTGTGTATGAGTACCCACCAAATGATTCACTCTGATACGGACTAGCTATGTTCTCAGCCTCATAGCGTTCAATTTCGCTCACAAGGCTGAGAAATGCTTTCGGAGGATTAATTATGGTTATGAAGCCCTTGAAGGCCTCGTCATCAAGCCCCGATAACGGATATTGATACACTCCATCATTCATAGTAGAGCCTTCGATATAGACATACTGTCCATCCTTGACAAATGGCAGGTTCAGGACACCATCTGTGATGGTAAACGTACCTTCCTCACATTTATCTGTAGGAAAAAAATTATGTATTTGCCTCATCACTTCGTACAGCATCCCAAACCTCCATCTTAATCACTCTTTTTACTGCGCTTAGGCTTATCTGACTGTTGCACCGGTGCAACTTCTGGAATTTTATCTGACGGAACATCCTCTGATTCTTCATCTGATGAAATCTCGTCCAAATTCTCATCTGTAGGCTCAACAGACCTTGGCATTTCATATCCGGCGGCAATGAAGAGCTTCAACTGATCTTCACTTGTACAAGCCATCTTTACTCCAGCTCGTTCTACTATTGTTCTCATACATATCACGCTTTCTGTACGACTGCTGCAAGGTCTGCATCAAGCAGCTTTACACCGCAAAGCATATCAAGAGACATGATCTGCTTCTTTGTAGTCATGTCGTATCCCTGCATTACACGGATTCCAAAGCCGTCATAATTCTCGATATATCCGTCTGCCTTTTCACTCGGAATCTCAAGCGGACGTGTTACAAGTGCAAATGCATTCTTGTGGAACGCTAAAGCAAGTGGGTCACTTGTTGCTGATGCAGGTCCAATATTCTGGTCTACATAAAAGTCCATACCAAATTTTCTACCAAGTGAAGCCTCTCTGAGAGCTGTACCATTATCACCAACCTGTGATGCATTAGTGAAAAGATCAGTTAATAAAAGTTCTGCCTCAACATCTGCGTTATATACATAATTTCTGTTGGTCAGAGGTACCGCATTAGTTGTAAGATACTTTCTTGCTGCTACAATATCCGCTCTTGAACCAGATGTATTCACTCTGTTGGTAACACTCGCCTGAAGTCCGATAAGATACTTATCAACCTTGTCTGCAAATGCTTTCATCGCTGGAATGATGAACTGGTCTGAGAAATCTGTAATATCAAGAGCAAGCTCCTTTGATGTAACACTGAACGAAACATCAAGGTGCTTATCCATCTTGATTTCAACTGGTGTTTCTGTTGCATCCTGAATCTCAATCTGACTTTCAAACTCCTTTGCCTCAAATGTAGCAGGCTTCTTGATTGTGATTGTGTCGCCCACTCCCTTTACAAATTCCTTTGAATAATCTCTGTGTACCAGGTTCGCCATGACTGCATTCTTTCTGAACTGATAGAGTGCTTCCTTGGCAATGATATTAGGTGTTAATACTGTGTTTGCCATTCTTTATCCTCACTTTCCTTCTCTGGCTTTCGCATAATCAGCCATTGACATTTTTTCGTAATCAGAACCACCATCATCATTCTGAGGCGGTGTCTTTGTATCCGCTCCCTGTGTCTGCTGGCTTGTGATGAAATCCTTCCACTCATTCTTGGCAGCTTCCTTCATCTTGTCTGAATCCTCAAATTTGCCATCCTTAATCTTGAACTCATCAACATTTGTAATCTTTAAGATTGAATCAATTCGATTCTCAGACACCCCGATTTCTTTCAAGAGTGCTCTATAAGCGTCCTGCTTGCTTTTCTTTGCATCTGCTGCCGCTAAATCCTTCTTATAGTCCTCAAATGCCTTGTGTTCTGTTTCATACTTGCCTTTCCAATCATCTGCTTCTGATGGATTGGCTTTTAATTTGTCCAACTCCTTCTGGACCTCAGGGAGCTTTTCAGCATCCTCCTTGTACTTATCTCTCGATTCTTTGAGAGCGTCTGTTGTCTCTGTGTGGGCTTCGATAATCGCTGACACCTGTTCGTCAGTCAATCCCATACCCTTTAACATTGATCTTGTTAACATGCTTAAAATCTCCTTTTCTTCGTTCACAGTTCCTCGTGATTAGATTTAATTAATAAATAGCACAAGAAAAGGGGCATGTTTCGTGAACATGTCCCCTGAAGCAAAAAAATAAGAGATAGCATATTGCTATCCCTTTAACACATCTTTGATTATTCGTTTGTATTCGTCCGCATGTTCTGCAACTGCCGGTTTTAAATATGGCTGTGCCTTTTGACCTGATATACCCGGAGTACCGCCCTGATAAAACGAACCTGTACCAAGTTCAACATATGGAGCATATTCTACATTAGTGCCTACATATACCGCCTTTTCATCTGACTGCACCTTATAACTGATGCTGTTTCTCAGATTGCCAGTATCAACCGGACATTTATCTTTAGCATACCCTTCTGCCACAATCCCACATAATTCAAGTGCTTTTATAACCTGCTCCTCTGCTGCCGCTTGAAATTCTTTCTTTCTGCTTATGAATCCTGCTATAATTACCACCTCTATCTAGGGTACTAAAAAGCACCATAAAATGACGGTACTTTCAATACCAAAATCTTTTGAAATTTTTATCCCTTCCCATTTCATTCATAAGTATTTCATCATGCTTTGCAGATGCCTTTTTATATAATGCATCTTTTTCTGTTTCACTGGTACTTTCGCGTGCCTTTTTTCAACAGTTCCCTGTATTCTTTAATTAGTGAATCTCTTTTACTTTCACCTTGCATACCACTTGCCCCCTTAAGGCCGATTAAATCTCTTGAAATTCCTATCACCAAATTCTGCGACGAACATTTCATCAAGTTTTTCTTCTGCTAATTTTTCATAATGTTCTTTTTCTGTTTTATTAGCTGCATTTTTTGCCTTTTTCTGAAGCTCTCTATATTGACGAACTAATCCATCATTCTTTTTATTGCGTTCCAACATAGGCTACACCTCTTTCACTTTTATTACACACACCACTTGCTTTTTCAATTCGGATTCCAGTGTGGTTAAATCATCAGGGAAATACAATAAATCTTTTCTTCTTGAAACATAATCATATTTGCTTTCTGTCACAACCTCAAGAACTTCATAATTGGCACTGGATAACACTTCTGCTTCTCTATCACCAAATTTTGAAAGATGCTGAACACCAACTCCTGTTTTGTTATCCACACATTCAAGTATAACAGTACTTGATTCTGCACTTTGCGTTGATGCAGCGCCAAATGCTTCTGCAACTCTTTCATTACTTGACCAACTAGATAAGATTCCCTTTGAAGGTACTTTATCACCCGGTTTCAAGTTGATAAACTGTGTTATAGTACTATCAGAAGTATCAGAAAAACATAACCCCCTATAAACTGAACCATCATAGGTCGGCATCCTATCAAGACCATCACGAATTATTTTTGCAATCTTTGTTTCACCTGAAATAATTGTATCATAATCACCACCAAAGTATTCTTTCAAGGCATCATGAAATTCTTCTGCTTTTTCACCTGAATATGCAGTGTCTAACTTGATTTGTTCAAATGCCTTTGCGTTATATTTATCAAGTTCTTCATCAGGAATTTTCCCACTATAACCAGTGTCTAATTGACCACGCTTTTCCTTTTGTGCTAACAAACTTGACTTTTGTTTTGTAGCATCTGTTATTTCTTGGTCGAGTGTACTAAGTTTAATGAATGATTCATCATCTTCTGCAACATCACCAAAACCATCTTCTATTGAATCAAATTCACTAAACCAATCATCATATGAATAACCTTCTGTTGCATCACTAAACTGATGTTTCAAATCATCAATTTTGTTATTGATTTCTGAAATCTTATCTTGCACCTTCATTGTATCATCAGGTTTGATTTCTCGCAAACCAATCTTGTCACCATCAGCCATTGACTTTGACCATTCATCTTTCTTTCCTTCCAGCCATGCCTTATAATCCGCTTCTGTGTTCTTACTCTCTATAGTGTCCCCATTATACTTAGGCAGTATCTTGATAAGCGTACATCGGCAATTATAGACTTCACCGCCTCTTCCTTGTGGGTCTCCTGGATAGCGGCAGCCATTTGGGAATGTCTCGCCTGGCTTAATCCTTATTCCATCAAGATGAGCGTGTGAATCTCTTACCCTGCCATCATGAGCAGAACGCCATTGCAGCAACACCTCAATTCCCATCTCCTGAAGCTTTTTGCATGGTCCAATCGCACCTGCGTTCTGTGCGCTTGTAACTGCTGTACGTGCATTTCTTATAGCAGCCTTCCTGTTACTTCCCATAACGCCAAGAAACGCATCCGTAAGTTCTGGCACACTCTGTCCCTGCAATATTCCACTTGTAAGGGCTGCCTGGACCTTCTTCTGATTCCATGCATAATCACGCTTGCGGTTAACATGCAATACTCTGAACTCAGTGTGATTTTTACCTTCCAGAAGCTCCTTGACTGCATGCTCATTGTATATATTAAACGCCACACCCTTACCAACCTTCTTTTCTATCTCGTATGCAGAGAAATTATAGTTAAACCCGAATATTCCAGCAGTCTTTTTATTAACTATGTTGGCAGCCATCTCATTAGCTTTGGTTATGCTGTCTGCAAGGTCATCACGCACAGCTTCCCAACGCTTGCCACGTCCTATCTGTGCAAGTCTCCACTGCTTATAATGTTCTTCAGGTGTCATCCATGCAGATGCACCTTCAAGCTTAGGATATGTACCATCTTTTAAGGCTTCACGCATCTTCTTATCACGTTCCTCGAATATTCCAAAATACTTGGCTGCTTTCATCTGAACGCTTTTATAAGCCTGTCTGTATTCTCTTGTGATAGCCCTTTCAAGCCCTATAAGCTCCTCTTCTGTCTTATCCTCTGCATACCCCATACAATTTTACTCCTTATTGTCTTTCAGTCCTGTATCGTCATTCTACACAGCCACAGTGCTATCCTGTAAATCTTCATCCGCATTATCATCTTCAAACTGGCTTACTTCCATCTCTTTTCTGCCCTTAATAACCTCATCCGCTTCCTCTGGTGTAAGGAATGGCAGTTTTTTAATAAGCATGTCGTCTGTCAGATAGTTGGCGGCTGACAATATCATCTGTGTCTGTTCGGTCTGATTAATCATCCTGTTCCAGACATAGCTTGGCTCATCATCAATCTGTGCCAATTCTAGGATTTTTTGAACAAAATCAATTATGAAATACTCAAAATCGGCGCATTTATTATCCATAGCCTGAAATGCTGCCTTTATCTCCTGTGTTGTCTTGGCTGCCGCCGACAGTGCCTTGATATCAACCGACTGGAAGTCCTCATACAAATCGCTTCTCAAAAGGTCAAGCATAGTCTTTCTTGCTTCTGTAGGTATATTTGCTTCATGTGGTGTCGCTGTCACTCCATCATCACCATCTGTGCTTGCAGTATGAGTAGTCTTAAGCCTCTGGATAAATCTTGCAAGGTCAGTGTCATCCATTCCACCTGCATTCTGTACAATCCAGTACAAACCATCTAAATCATCTATATTGTTGGCAAATCCAGACTTAACCAAGTCGTAACAGTCAATAGCCTCTCTGTGTCCTACAAGCTCGCTTTCGTGGCTGTCATTAGCGTACAAGCAGACGATAGGCAGACTTGTATAATTCTCGCCTATCTCTTCCAGAATCCCATCTGCTTTAGTGGATATCCTGTTAATCTTATATGCTCTTTTAGCCTGTACAACCTCAGGCTCACTATTTTCGTTCTGACGATACTCTGTGTATCCATCCTCTTCATACAAAGTCATCATGTAGAGTATGTTATTTTTGATCTTCTTATGCCAGAAGCGTACCCCTGCCATAAGCTTGCTGTTCTCTTCCGAATACAGCGGACAGAATCCCGGTTCTGCTGGCGTGTCAGCAAACCCGAACACTTCAAGATGGTCTACATTCCAGAATCCAAATGCCCTGCCTCCTGCCATAGCTCTTTTCGCCGCCGTAATCAGCTTAAAATCAAAATCTTTTCCCAGCTTATCCTTGTTGTTTGCATTTTGAAGAATTGTTCCGTTGCCAAGTACATACTGAACCTGCTGCTGGACGAACCTTCTAAAAAATGTTGTTTTAAGCTTATAATTTGCTGATATAAGATCTGGTATCTGTCTTCCTGTTACTGTGTACAAGAACTTCTGGAAACGCTCAATCGTCAAATTATGCTTGTTATAATACGCTTCACCGACAACAGCCTCATTATAATCCCTGCTGCCCTTAAATTCATTGATTGCCTCTCTGCAAAACAGGGCTTTACTCCTGTCATCCTGTCCTGCGTTTAATAAATCCTGATACGTCTTCATCTCTACCCTCCTACAACATAAATAATCCATCTTCCTGCTGTTTCTGTGTCTTATCTCTTTTAACCAGCCTCATTGTTCTGACAAAATATCTCGTTGCATCCATACAATGGTCTGATACCTTTAACGGCTTGTCCTCTCCTCTGTCTGCTGCCTTGGAATCCCATGCATATGACTCATACTCTGTCTTTGTGTGCTTGCATGATGAATCTATTGACAAACGTCCTTCTGACAGCATTGTCTGCACATCACTTATCCCATCTACAACATCATTGTCCGCCGACAGTACCTTGTACCCACGTCTTTTCAGCTCTGCTTTCATAGCTGCTGCCGATGGGTCAATAATAACTGCTTTAGGCTTTCTATTACCACACAGCTCATCCAGGGCATCTGCAAGCTCCTTGACTGTCTTCTGTCTCTTTTCATCTCTTCCTGAATATACTGACTCTGCCACTTCATGCCATCTGTTCGTATCTTTTATCCTGTGCCATTTAAGCCATACATTAGCGTTCTGTATACCGAAGTCGCTTGATATGAAGAATTCCTGTTCAAGCTGTTCCGGCGGTATCCTGATGACATGCTTTTTCCTGTCAAACATGTCGTATATGATGCCTTCTGCAACTACCCACAGCCCTAATATGTACCGCTTGAAGAACACTCCGGCATATTGCTTTGAATACCTGGTTTTAATTGCCTCGCTGAGTGTCAGGTTGTCTGCCATTGTGAAATGCAGATACACAAGCTTCTTTTCCCTGCACTTATTAATCCAATGCTGTTTAAACCAGTGATGCGGTCCTTGCGGATTGCAGTTAAACCACCACTTTGAACCTTCAACGGAACATCTGGCAGTTGCCTGATTGACAAATGATTCCGGCATCAAGGCAACCTCATCACAGAAAAGCCCTGCAAGAGTTATACCCTGTATCAAGTCCTGCGAACGCTCATCTTTACCACCAAATATGTAGAACATATTCGCTTTACTGCCTTTGGATATAACAACTAGATTTTCGCTCTTGCGCTCAGTTACCGAATACCCTCTTGCACGCAACTGTTTCTTTAAAGTGGCAAGCACATTCCTCCTGAAAGACTCTATTGTCTTTCCGCACATGCCGAAATTCTGTCTATCGAACATGCTCATAGCCCATATTACAAATGAAAAACCCATGCTGACACTTTTGCCAGAACGGATAGAACCATCTGCTATAATGCCCTCATATCCTGCATATCTGCTCTTGGGTCTCCACCACGTCAGGACCATCTTCTGTTTTTGTGACAATCTGCCCCACTTAAATTCAGCTATCTTCATTCTCATCCTCCAGCATGTAGCTGTCATCTTCCAAGTCATCTATCTGAGCATCCAGTGCAGCCAATAATCCATCATCTTCATAAACCTCTTCATTGACAGGTACAGGCCTATCTCGCCACTTGTCAGGACGGCGGTTTTTAAGCCAGAATATCTGGGCGGTTGTGTCTGGAACAACCTCTTTTATGACTTCCTTAGTGATAACCATTTTTCCAATATCTTCAGTTAACTCACTCTCACCACCATGTCTTTTCTTTTGTCCTGTATCAATTATTCTCTCCCTTGTTGTTTCCTTGTACTTGTAGCCTAATGCCCTTCTTAACAGTGCATTTTCCACCTGTATATCAACGATTTCTTTGTTCCTTTTTAAGGTGTCCGAAATGTCCGAATACTTTTTCTTCCACTCATTTAATGTACTGCGTGAAATTCCCATGTTATGGGCTATCTGCTCATCTGTCAGACCGTCCCTTGCCCAGCCGCTAAGAAGAGTCAGCTTCTCCTCCGTCAGCCATTCCTCGTATTTGCCTTTTGCCATAATTCCACCTCTAAGTTTCTTTATAGAGGTCCCGCCTCAATAAAAAAAATCAAGCCACCCTGTTATTGGATAACTTGATTTTTGCATATTATTGTGTGTCTGTTTCGTGAAGTTGAATGTATGTATGTTAAAATCCGACTCTTTTTCCAACCTTTTTGACAAATTCGCTTATCCACGGATAAATCGTGTCAGCCGAATAATTGACCTTATGTGCAGCTCCGATCACTGTCTCTGTCCTATCTAAAAGCACCATCTTAACAACTTCCAGCTTGATTTCTCCGTTCTCCTGCTTCATGAACTCGTCTATCGTCTCTGTTATAGCCGATTCATACATAAGCTCCTGAAGATTACTACTCTCTGTATCCGCATATCTTCCGCACATCTTCTTAACATGTCCGTACCAGTATAACCTTGACATACATACACCCCCTCTCTTACATATCTGCTGCCAGTTTTTCCTTATCCAAGATTTCCAAAATATAATACTGCTTATCTGATTCAGCTCCCCACTCTGGTCTACCTTTTCCAATCCTTAATCTACATCTTGCTTTTATTGCTTTAGAATTCTTGGAATAACCATTACGAAAAATAATCTCCTGAACCCTGTCTTTCCTTATCTCCTCTGGTACTGCCTCTCCTTGCAACAGTTCATATTTGCTTCTATCTGAAAAGAAACTTGATGGATATATAGTTATTGCTCCGAACAGATTCTGAAATCTTGTCTCATAGTATTCTTTTATATCCCGATACTCTTCTTTCTTCTCGCCTGAAAGAATCATATCAAACCACTTTTTCTTGATTGGCAATATTAGCATTATGAATCACCTTCCCTTCCAAGCATATCAGCCTTGATTAATTCATAAATAATATCAAGGTATGTCCTGTGGTCTCTGTATCTGCAATTTGCGTCTTTGTGTATTCTTGGGTCATTATCTATCCAATCATTAACATCAAAAATCGCACTGCTCACAAAAAGCATTTTGCACCCCCTTGCAACACAAAGGTAATAGCAACCGCCCTTACCATATTCGCCCTTGCACTTCTTAAAACCAAATTTTTCAAATTCTTTAGCTTTTACTTTCGGTATTAACATTTCCTCTCCCACCTGCCTTTACTATCTTGGTTGCCTTTATCTGCATCTATCAGTCTCATTCTTCATTACTCCAATCTAATTTTTGACCGCAATTCCAACAAAACATTGTATTCTGCCGTTCGTTCATGTATTTTTCTAAACATACATTTCCGCAAGTAGGGCATACATAAGCATATACTCTTTTTAATACGCCTCTGTACGAATCGGTTTTTCTCGGCTTCCTTGGTATCTGTTTTTCAAGTGCCTGTACTGCCATATCACAAGCCTTTATAAAACTCTCAGCATAATAAAATTCTAGTATTTCTTCTGAACCTTTTAATTCCTTTATCCACTCTAATGCTTCACTCTCTTTCATATTATTCCTCACTTTCTAACAACTTTGCATTGTCAAAAATGTTGCCGATAACAGAACATTCATCTAAAACCTCATAACTTTCGGCTGATAGCTTGTTTGTTACTTGAAAAGAAATTGTTTCATCATCCCATCTTTGCCTTAAACAAATATCTATCTTCCACAGTAATCACCTCGTTTCCTATATTATCTATGCTTAATTATACATAAAATACAAAAACAGCCGCCAAGTAATGACAGCTGTAATAATTTTAATTATATTCAAATTTATTTTTTAAAGCTTTTTTTTACATCGTATAAAGCAGTCTCAAGATATATTATATTTTTACGTCTACTATCAACATGATAAAATACTTCAGCTAGTTTTTTAGCAATCTTGTTTAACGCCCATAAAGCAATTATCAAAAAGCATAATATAAATGTAATACCAATTATAATCTTTTTTGTATCGTTATCATTTATCGCCTGACACAAACTTAATAAAAAAGTATTTGCAACAACTAAAGTTGAAATAATTTTTTGTGGAAATTCTTCCATTATTAAAGAATTATTTTTATATATCTTCGCTTGTGCCTCTAATAACAATATTTTATTGTAGTCATCTTTTACATACAATTTCACTAGTGATTTAGCACATATTATTGGATTATAGTTGCATAACGATTTTTTCTCACATTCATCCATACGGTCACATATTTTTACTATATCATCCATATTTTCTCCTCGTATAAAAATATTTTTTTATTTAGTATATCGCAAAAATATCACACTGTCATTATTCAATTGTCAAAGAACAATACCTTATGCAAATCTTAATTGCCCTGTCTTTTCCTCGTTTATACTGCAGTTAGGCATTCTCTGCGCTATACATAATTCTTTAAGGTTAGCCCTTACCAGTGCATTTGGTACCATTGGACTAACAGAATTGCCACATCTCTTAACCTGCTCCGCTCTTGGATATGTCTTTCCTGTGTAATCATGGTCAATTATGTAGTCGCTTGGAAATCCCTGGCACCCATACAATTCCCTAGGCTCTAACATTCTTAATCCTATATCAACAATCTGGTAGTCTGTACCTTCTATGGTTACAAGACCAAACCGGTCTTTTGTGGTAATTGTATCGAGAGGATGTTTAATATCCTGTCCTGTAGCATCACCATAATACTTAACCAGAAATGCCCTTACTTCTCCAAAATGTCCATCGCCTGCTGTTATCGTTGGAAGAGGTTTCTTTATATTTCTTCCGTCACAATGGTTATTCATCTGTATAAGACTCGATAAAACCAGTCCATATCTATTAGAACCATCTATAGTCATAACCGGATTATCTATCGTCTGGCCTCTTACCTCCCCATTAACAGTCTCAGAATGGTATTGAATCAATGTTGGTGCACACAAATAATGTTTGCCGCTTCCGACAATGGTTGGTAATGGCTTATTGATATCATGGATCCTTGGCAACTGTCCTGTTCTTTCGCCATACCCAATAGGCACAATAAAAGGTTCTGGGTTATCCAAAACAAATTTCTTTAAGCCTCTTGCGATTCTTTCCATTGTCTTGGGTGCTAATGGTCTTACCGCTTTTATTCCATATTTCTCCTTTATCTGTTCAGATGTATCAAATATGCTGGGGCATGGTCTGCTAAAATCTATCTGTGTATATGCTCCAACATAAGGTTTTAGCAGTCCCTTTTTCACAGCTTCGCTGTCTGCTGGTGCATGTGTAGGCTCTGGCCATATAATAGGTCTCTTGTCACATCTTGCAACCATAAAGAATCTCTTTCTCATGGTTGGCGCTCCGTAATCTGCTGCCACAAGCTCCCTGAACTGAACTTCATATCCTAAATCCTGCAGCTGGTTTACAAATTTATTAAATGTCTTGCCCTGCTTTGTTTTTATTGGATGATGCCCTCTGTTCAGTGGTCCCCATGTCTTGAATTCTTCTACATTCTCTAACATGATTACTCTAGGTCTTACCAGTCCAGCCCACCTGCATGCTACCCATGCAAGACCTCTTATATTCTTATCCTTTGGCTTGCCGCCTTTTGCCTTGCTGAAATGTTTACAGTCCGGAGAGAACTAGGCAAGCCCCACAGGATGCCCATTACATGCCTGCACTGGGTCTACCTGCCATACATCTTCACAATAATGCTTTGTATTCGGATGGTTTGCTTTATGCATTGCAATAGCCTTAGGATCATGGTTAATTGCTATATCCACACTAAAGCCGGTAGCTTCTTCTATTCCGGTGGAGGCTCCGCCCCCACCAGCGAAATTATCAACTATTAATTCCCCGTTTATCATATTAAGCCTCCATAAAGTCAAACAGTGTAGGTGTTTCTATCTCATTTTCTGCTTCCTGAAGATATCCAACACCATCTCTGAAATAGTCACAGCTCAGTTCTATTCCATAGCCATATCTTTTCATCTTTACTGCCGTCATTGGAACTGTCATTAAGCCTCCAAACGGGTCAAGAACCACGTCACCTTCATTGCTGTATCTGTTAATGATTCTTTCAACAATATCAAGCTGCAGTGGGCATACATGCATCTGCTGCCTGCGTCTGCTCTGTGTTGTATTAAGTGTTCTCATTCTGTTTATATCATCCCATACATCAAGGTTATTCCATGAACCGGGAGCGACAACCATAAATGTGGCTGGGAGCTTATCATTTTTATCTAACTCTTCCGCAAGCTTCACATGTTCTTCATAGCTGTATACATTGGAACGGCTGTATTCCCTATAAACTCTCTGTAAATCATCAACACTAAATTCCTTAAGCTCATCTTTGCTTATAAGCCTGTCGCCTGAACTTCTCCAGTATCCGTGAGCGTCTATCTGCCATTGTGCCCTTGTATAATCTTCCTTGGTTTTCTTTACAGGATCATCCGCATATGCATTAGACTTATCCGTTGGAAGCTTTCTAAACAGAAGTATGTATTCAGGACATCCTACGCCCATCTTTGAACCGTCTTTACACTGTTCAGACCATCCAAGGCGGTATGTCTGGTTATTCTCCCTGACCACATCTGTAACAACTGTTATCATTCCAAAATACTGAAAACCGTGTTTCATGTAGTGTTCTATACACTGTGCATGAAACGGCTCTATTGTAGGCATTCCAGTTCCTGTAGCATTTCCAAATAATACCCTGTCTTTTACATGGATGGCTGCTACCCTGCCAGGTTCAAGAATCCTTAAAAGCTCCGGTGTAAGGAAGTCCATCTGCTCAAAGAACTTTTCTGTATTCTCATTGTGTCCGAAGTCGTTGTAATTGGCGCTATACTCATAATGGTTTCCGAATGGAATGGATGTGTGTATAAGTCCTACAGAATTACTTTCTATTCTTCTGCACTCTTCAACACAATCATCATTTACCGCTGTATAATGCTTTCCCTGTACTTTCACTGTCTCAACTCCCATCTTTCTCTCTAACCGCTTTATTTTAGATGCCGGACTTAAACCATATTTCTTTACAATATCCGTCATTTTTTTAACCATGTGATTATGATTCTTCCATTTCTCAAGCAGTGCTTCTTTTATCTGTCTTTCGTTCTCCATGTATATAATGTCTATAACAACTGTATCTATCTGTAAGAACCTGTAACATCTATGTACTGCCTGAATAAAATCGTTAAACTCATAATCAATCCCCAAGAATATCTCCCTGTGGCAGTAACGCTGAAAGTTACAGCCTGAGCCCGATATTGATTTCTTTGTTGCAAACAGCTTGATTCTTCCCTGCGCAAAATCAATAACCCGCTTTTCCCTTATGTCATAATCCTGTGAGCCATATATATCTACAACTTCGGGTATTGCCTTAAGAATTGCCTTTCTTTCAGACTCTAAGTCATGCCACAAAAGGAAATGCTCCTCAGGCGAACTCTCTACAATCTCTTTCATTTTTTCAACACGCTGGTCAATGCTGTTTCTTTTTACTTCTGCAGCTTCCTTCAAGCCTGCTGCCGCTTCTGTAAATAACTGCATTTGTCCTGTTTTATCAGATGTATCTCCGTAATGTATTGGTATCTCATGCCACCTTACATCAAGTGGAGGCAACACATAGCCATCATCAGAATATTCTGGATTTACATCTGAAGGTTTCGTTATGAACAACGCCCATGATGAAACCCACAGCCAGAATTCATCTTCCATATTCGGGTACAATGTAAGATTATTAGCCTTAGTGCTGTCTCTCTGAAAGAATCTTGTAAGTGCCTGCCCTGTATCCATTATCTCAAGATATCCGGCATAATGTATAAGCTCTTTGTATTTGTTTGGACTTGGCGTTGCTGTGGCTACCAGCTTGTAAGGAACATTCTTGAACTTATCAAGAAATGTCTGGTATGTCTTGCTTCCAAAAGACCTTAAAACACTTGCTTCATCCAGCGATGTTGCAACAAAATAATCTGGTCTTATATCACCATCTCTTACTCTTTCATAGTTGGTAAGCACAATACTGCTGTCACAGGATTCTACTTCTTCCATACTTCTGCAATAAACAGGTGCATCATATTCAAGAACATTCACAGCGTCCTGTGTAAATTCCTGTTTTACTCCAAGTGGAAGAACAATCAAAGCTCTTCCGCCCTCGTGATCTATTACCTGTTTACAGAATTCTATCTCCTGTATGGTTTTACCTAAACCAAAACTTTCAAACAAAGCTCTTCTTCCACCTTTAAGTGCCCATATTACGGCATCCCTCTGATGTGGCTTTAATGCTTTGTTAATATCTGCCGGATTTACTTCAAATCCGCTATCCTGTGCAAGTTCTATCTTGCTTTCTAAAAACTCTTTGTATGTCATTTCTGAAAGGAACATCGTACGAATCACTCTGGCCAGAGTTCCAGGCTCCTTTCTGATACTCTTATTTCTCTGCTGCCCTCATGCATTTATATGAGCAGTAATATTTACAATTTCTTTTGTAGCCCCATGTCTCTCTGCTTACCGTTATTGTGGATACATATTTACCACATTGTGCACAATAAAACCCAAAAGCATCATTGCGCTTCTTTACTGGGAGACTTCGCCTTTCTATCCGGCTTGTCCTCTTTTACTGTTACTGCATCGCTTAATGCAGAAATACAGACTTCTAAAGACTTACAATGTTCTTCAATTACCTCACTTAAGCGGTTCTTGATATATTCAGCCGCAGAATCTGCTATGTCTTTCATGCCTGGGAGCTTGTACAGCTCTGTATATCCTGCGTAATGGCTTCTGTCTTCGCTCGGTTCTCCCTTAAACAAATCTGCTCCGGTAAGCTCTTCCTTAACGCGATACATGTCCAGTACCATATTTGCGCCATCTTCTATTGCAAGTCCAAGTTTTCCTATCTGCAATAATGTTTCCTGTGTCATTAGTTGTCCTTTCCAGCTTTACAGAATCCGACAATAACACTTGCTAATGCTGCTCCGGCTATAAAGCTTATTATCTCTGCAATCATATATCCTCCTCTGTCTTGCTATAAATATCTATAACTGCTGCCACAACATCTTCTCTGTTCCATTCTGTTTTTTCGTCTGGTGGTGCAGTTATTGTCACCCTGCCTAATTCTCGATTTATATCCATTGTATAAATCCTGTTATGTACACAAATCTGATACACCGCTTCATCATCCGCACATAAAATCCCCATGATTTCCGCTGTCTCAAGACTTGAAGTGTATATTTTGTCTCTCAGATGCTTATTATCTTTAAAAAGCTGCTGTAATACCTGTTCAAGCGCATTGTTATCCGCAGAGTCTTCATACAGATAATTCTTTCCAAATGCTTCCATCCATTCTCTACGGCTGTATACCTGTTCAAAACGTCTTTGACCTGCTCTTATAAGTTTCAAATCTGTTTCTCTGCTCTTATGTACAGCTTCCGCTCCTGTTCTATGGTCTTTTTCACATAGATATACGGTTAGCCCATACTTTTCAGCTATCTTTCTGTTTGCTACCCCATGCATAACATGGTGCTTTTCTAAGCCGTATGATGTAAGAGGTCCAAAATACCCCTGTCCCTCTGCTCTCATACGGCACAGAAAACATTCTTTTGTATCCTGCATTATGCTTCTGCTCATATTCTCCTTTCCCCTCCCATAACAGGGAGGTCTGCTGCCATATTAATAGTTACTGTGATATATATACTTAGATAAATAAGTATCTTGTAGACATTTATGGAGTAAAACACTTCTCCTATTCTGTATTTATGCGGATTGTAGCCATCTTGATTTTTAATATGTCGCTGTGTGCTGGCATTCATATAACTCTCTTCTCAACTTTGCTATTCTCCCTGATACTTGTGTAAGATGATTTACACGAATACTGGTATTAACTGCACTTTTATTCTCATCATATGTAAGAATTGCCTGCCTCAGCCACTCCTGTTCTTTCAGCTCATTCTTGATTCTTTCTTCCTCACTGGCATTTCTCATATTCCGCCTCCATCTTCTTAAGCTCATACTCCATCCACTTTGTAAAATCATGTGGCTCATCCGACCAGCTTATAACATGTCCGCGGCTTACATTTAGGTACTGCTGCCACAAATTCGCATTCTTTACTGGCTTGCCTGTCTTTTTCTTCCAACCGTCCTTTTCCCACTGTTGTGGCCAAGCATTTCTACAACTGTTTAACACATGCTCACATTCTGTATTTATGCGTATTTCACAGTTTTCATGGAAACGCATAAGTGCATGTATTATTGCCTGCAGTGCCGCCTGATTCTCTGTAACATTTTCAAGCGTGCCCTTGCCATTTCTAATGAACTCTTTGCCATTAATTACTATCTTTAAGACATACATGTATGCGACATGCTTACGGATTGCTGGTCCTCTAGCTGTCGTTTGGATGTATATATCTACCTTTTGCATCTCTTTTTCTCCAATCCCGGAGTCTTGCTGTTATATAAAACATGCCATTTACTCCGTTGTAATACACCTGTGATTCCAGAAGAGAATATTCCGGATGCCAGGCTTGTATTTCTGCTTCCCTTGCAGCCTTATCTCTTACAAATGTGTCTATATATTTGCTTACAGGAACATACCGCCCATTTCCGCCTTTTCTCTTAGAACGGACCTTACGAACTCTGAACTGTCTAAGCCCTGTGGAGCAGTTCCACCGCTTCTCATTTTTCTGCCGGTGCTTGTCCTTTGTTATGTACTTTGCCATTCCTACAAGACCATAAGCATCTTCCTCAAGTCGCTTTGACTGGGAACGCTCTCCCAACTTCCACAACTTCTCACATACATCTCTGTCAAGAAGCCCATCCATAATCACATGATGATGCCAGCGCACCTTTGCATCAGGATCATGCTCTGTAACATATATGTACTTGGCTTTAGGTAAGCCCAGCTTCTTGCGTCTGTAATTAATTCGCCGGATGTAATTAGTCATATTCTTTACAGCCTCATCCCAGCATGCTGGCTCATTCCCTTCTGCATATGTAAGCGTCATCCATATATCATCATTTGTGAAATTCTCTATAATCAGTCTTCCACAATATTTAATGGCATTCTTATTGTTCAGGTTTCTCTGAGTTTCTTTATCCCTAATTCTCCCTTCTTCCGGAATGTCCTCTTTCCTGGTGAACTCTGGATATATTTCTATCTCAAGTTGATTACCTGCCCGAATCTCCTTACATGTGTAGACGCACCTGTATTTGGTCTTCAGCATGTACTCCATGAAGACCTCATTCATATCTTCTACAGATTTATCAATTGCCGCTTCATAGTCATAGGGAATGTACCTTGTACCTCTTCTTTTCATGTACACCCCTTTTTAACAATCTTTGTTTCGTAGACTTGTTAATATTCATTACAAGCCCAAGAAAAAAGACCATTTTATTATTTTTTCTTGATGTACTTGAACATTTCTGATACAATAATATTGTTATATTTGCAGAGCATTTAATGTTCTAAGTACTGAGCCGCTGGTCCAAGCGGCTCTTTTTTATATTGTTGGAAGTCTGTAAGCTCCTTCCGGCACAAAGCTGAATATCTCCAACAATCTCAGCCTTGTGTACCATTTGGCAGCCAGCTCCGTGTTACCAATTCGAAGATTCTCATTAATTCTCTTGTTGTACGAAATTATCAAACCTACTCGTCGCATATTATTTTCCTTTCCTAAATTACAATATCCTTTGGTTCATTCGGATTCGTTAAATCCTTTCCCTCATTATCCCTGAAGAATCTTTCAAGCTCTGACTTTCTTATTCTTGTATGAGGGATTTTAAGCACCCTTATCTGATTTGCGTTGATAAGTGTATAAACATACTGTTTAGAAGCTCGCATGATTGTTGCCACTTCCTCCACTGTATACACCATATCCTCCGGCTCTCTCTTTATTGTCGCTATCTTCATAATCCTGCTCCTTTCCTTAATCTATTTCCTCTTAGGTTCATGGCATAACACCAATATTGTTATGCAGATAATTGCTGTTATAGCTATTGCTGTATAATTCATTTACTCCTCCTTCATCTTCACCCAGTCTTCTACATCTTTCTGTGTCATCTTCATAGGAGCAAGCTTGGCTCCCCAGTATTCCGACTCTACTGTTACAGTCTCAATGTTTTCTTCCTGCATATACCGGAGTAAATCTTCCGGTCTGCCAAAATTGGCATGTTCAGTTCTTATAATCATTGCCTGCTCCTTTCTTGGTATTTAAAGTATTACCATTACTAGCACAGCTATTGAAAAATATATTGGGAAGTTAGGATGCCTCTCTCTGAATGGTATCCTTATAACTTCATAATGCTTAATACCTGATACTTTCATTTTCTTTATAGCTGATATTGCCTGCATAAATGTCTTGGCTTTTTCTTCTATGAATGGTTCATAGCTACGGATAATGTACTTATATGTCTTCTTCGCAATTGCTCTCACCTCCTTGTATGTTACTTGCTTGAATTGTTATTCTACATTTTGTAAACTAATAAGGTAAAAAAATATAATCTCTAGGAAATCCACATATAGAAGCAAACATTTGTAAATCAGCTTCACTCATTTTTGTCTTATATGATTCCCAATTAGCAATAGTAACTCTTGAAACCTGCATTTTGTTTGCCATTTCTTCTTGCGACAACTCCGCATTAACCCTTACTGCCGCTAATCTTATTTTATATGGACAAGCCATTAAATAAGTCCTCCTTTCTTGTTATAACTTTCTTACGCCATTATACTACTCTACATTTTGTAAACTGTCAAGACATTTTGTAAACTTTTTTTGCTTTTTGGTTGCGTTTTTGAAAACTTAGTTATATAATGCAATTAGAAAGGCGGTACATTATATGGGAACTAATCAATTTGCAGAAATGCTTAGATATTATTTAATGATGAATAATAAAACTCAAAAGGATTTAGTTGAAGACCTTGGCTATGATAAATCAACTGTATCCAGTTGGTGCTCAGGTAACAGAGTTCCTAAAATTGATGTTATTATTGATATAGCAAAATATCTTCATGTTAATGTCGGTGATTTAATAGAAGACAATAGAAACGAAGAAAGCTACTACCTTGATGATGATGCAAGAGATATGGCTCAGTTCTTATATGAGAACCCTGATTATAAAGTTCTCTTTGATGCATCACGCAAGGTTAAAAAAGAAGATATTCAGTTTGTAAAGGAGATGATTGACCGAATGTCTAACAACAACGATTAACAGTAAGAGGGTGAAAAGAAATTGGATACTAATATTGTATACGCTGATATGCCTGTGACAATTAAGGCATACACTATGCATTGTAATGATGATACATACACTATTGTATTAAACTCTAGGCACTCCCTGGAGCAGCTTATGAAAGCGTATCATCACGAGATGAAACACATTGAAAATGGAGATTATGACAAACAGTGCAAAGATGTTCAAGTAGTTGAAATATTTGCACATAGAAACTAAGGAGGATTCGTTATGGAATTTATTGATACTATTAAACAGCTTTCACAGCGCATTGCTACATTAAAAGATTCAATTCAAACAGAAGAAGCAACAAAAACATCTTTCGTTATGCCTTTCTTTCAGGCACTAGGCTATGACATATTTAATCCTATGGAATTTTGTCCTGAATACACTGCTGATGTTGGTATAAAAAAAGGTGAAAAAGTCGATTACGCAATCATTATCAATAATGAACCTATTATTTTAATTGAATGTAAAAGTTGTAGTGAATCCTTGGATAAACATGGTTCTCAATTATTCCGCTATTTCAGCACTTCTAGCGCAAAATTTGGAATACTTACAAATGGAATAGTATATCGTTTTTATACTGATTTAGATGAGGCAAACAAAATGGACTTAGTTCCTTTTTTAGAGATAAATATGCTTGATTTGAAAGAAAATCTTGTAAACGAACTTAAAAAGTTTAGCAAACAAATTTTTGATAAAGATAAAATATTAAGCACAGCCTCTGATTTAAAATACTCTAATCTTATTAAAGAATATTTAAAAAAACTTCTTGATGACCCTACAGATGATTATGTTCGATTTATATTAAATGAAGTATATGACGGACTTAAAAGTCAAAAAGTTATAGATAAATTCAAACCTATAGTAAAAAAATCCTGCAATACATTTATTAACGATATTGTTAATCAAAAAATATCATCTGCTTTAACGCCAGATGATTCTGATAACATAGATGAAGTTGCAGAAGAAACTCCTAATATACCTGAAAGTAAAATTATTACTACAGAGGAAGAAATTGAATCATTTTATATTATACGTGGTATGTTAGTTGAAATCACAAATATTAATGATATTGTGTATCGAGATACAGAAAGCTATTTTAGTATTCTCTATAAAGATAATAATCGTAAACCTATATGTAGACTGAATTTAGATACAAAGAAAAAACAAATAGCACTGA
>OHFW01000247.1_pt1 | contig 32637 bp, 26 predicted proteins | sample 1567601 | NCBI WGS metagenome assembly OHFW01 (sample SAMEA3879594, study PRJEB24766) | human gut metagenome | biome: human-associated habitat; feature: feces | place: USA | collected 1985/1987 | reverse complement strand
CGACCTGCCCGGTGGTGACGAGCGTCTCGCAGGCAACGCGGCTCGACGGATCATAAGCCAGAAACTCGTCGAGAACAGCGTCGCTGATCTGGTCGGCAACTTTGTCGGGGTGTCCTTCGGACACGGACTCCGACGTAAATAAAAATCCCATTTTACATTTTTTTTGGAAGTTAAACGTATAAAATGGGGAAAAATTGGCTGCTGGAATAAAAAAGCTGTTTTAGCTATTTTTTATTGTGGTTTGCAATCAGTCAAATCTTTCCACATTTCCCCGCTTGACAGACGGGATTGCAAAGATAGGCACAAAATCTGAACTTGCAAACATTTGGGCGAAAAATTTTCAAAAAACTTTACCTAAATGGTTTTAAACCGAGATTATGCCTTAAAAAGACTGAGATTTTCCCTTCCAGGAAGGAGATCTCCGGCCTCTATACGATGTACAATCTCCACTACCTTGTCATTGCACGGAGTAGGCACCCCTACCCTGCGGCCCTGCTGCGAAACGGAGCCGTTGATGGAATCAACTTCCGTCTTCTTCCCTTTCTCCAGATCCTGCAGCATACTTGCCTTGAGGTTCGCGTGTTTGCGAATAGCAAGCGGAATCAGCATAAAGGCCAATGCCTTCTTAATAGGATTGTGATAATCGAAGAGCCTCACAATATCCTTCCCCTGCACCGGTTCAATCTTGATTCCTGAGGCATGACATACATCTATACACTCCTTCATAAGAGATTGCACCACCCTTCTTGAGTCTTTCTTTGCCGCAGCCTCACCGAAAGTGCATCCGAGCACCGCGCTCATACCGGAAAATGCAGAATTGATCAGCAGTTTGCTCCACCTGGTCCCGATAAAATTCCGGTCAATTTCCACACTCCCCATCATTTTCAAGAGAGAAACCACCTCTTCCATATGGTTTGGGGTCTCGGAAAAGATTGTTCCCAATGAAAAAGTCAGGCTGTCAGGGGAACTGGTCAGCTCACACACCCCAGGCCCCAACATTGTCGCGCCCCAGGCCACCGTACATCCGATAACCCGTTTTTCTCCGACAACATCTGCTATCTGGTGCTCCGGAAGACCGTTCTGCAATGTGACAATCACACCATCATCCTCAAGATAGTCCTTGAGAAACGGGACAGTCTCACTGTTTCCCTGCTGCTTGGTCATCAGGAAAATGATGTCGTACTTTCCGGTCATCTGCTTGTCAGTAATGGCATTGACCTTCTGGACGAAATCCACAGTTCCTACAATCCTGGCTCCATTTTCATTCAGAGCCTGGACATGCTTGACATTGTGATTTATAAGGTCAATATTCCCTCCCTTGGAGGTTATATATGCGCCGAGTATCGTTCCCAATGAACCTGCGCCGTAAATCGCTGCTCTCATGACTAAGTAATCCTTTAAACGCTTACTAAATAAATCTTTTCTGCTGTTCGTTGTATTCAAATCCGGCTGCAGAGAGTTTCTCTTCCAATGTCTTGCGGTCCTTGTGGAAATAGTCGCAAATCTGGTCCAGATTGTCGAATTCCTCATCACGCAATAAAAAATTGATAGCCGAAGCCAACATCGGCATATCGTTTTCAGGCAAATGCTCCATATTTATAATATCTTTTCCAATTTGTCCACTGCATCTTCCAAGTCGGCACGGAAACTCAGATGGTCCATAAGATAGTCCGCTTTCCCGGCCGCCAAGTATTCATACAAGGCTCTGTTCATATCCATCGCATAAGAAGCTACGGCAGTCTCGATTTCATCTTTCTGCACAGGGTTTACGGAATAGATGTAAACCCTTAGCTTCTGATGAAAAATACAATAGGCTGATTCTATCGCGTTCTTGTCAAAGTTCTCCACTATCCTACATTTTTTTCGACGACAAATATAGCATATCTTTAGCGAGACCGACACAAATTCACAAGATTTTATGTAAGTTTGCACACCATAAACTGAAAGCCAATGTATTCTTTTCTTATCAGCCTTTTGGCACTCGTGGCAGGTTACTTCATCTATGGAAAAGTAATCGAAAAAGTGTTCGGCATCGATTCTTCCAGAAAGACCCCGGCCATAACTCACGCGGACGGAGTGGACTTCATTCCCATGCCGGCCTGGAAAGTCTATATGATCCAGTTCCTGAACATTGCCGGAACCGGTCCGATATTCGGCGCCATCATGGGAGCAAAATTCGGCCCTTCATCCTATCTGTGGATCGTGCTCGGCTGTATTTTCGCAGGAGCAGTGCACGATTATATGACCGGAATGCTGTCTATCAGAAACAATGGCGCAGGACTTCCGGACCTTGTCGGAAAATACCTCGGCAAGGGTACAAGAACCTTCATTTTAGCATTCTCCATCATCGTGCTTATGCTGGTAGGAACCGTGTTCGTATTCAGCCCTGCTCTGATTTTAGGTGACATCGCAGGTGACGGCAGCAAAATGGCAATAATGCTCTGGGTCGGTATTATTTTCCTGTATTATCTCCTGGCCACGCTTATGCCTATCGACAAGATAATCGGAAGAATCTACCCTCTGTTCGCATTTGCATTGATCTTTATGGCAGCGGCGCTGATGGTGTGTCTTTTCGTCAAATGGCCTGCGCTTCCGGAAATCTGGGACGGACTCGGCAACCTCGGAGAATCTGAGGGACTGCTCAAGAGACAGCCGATTTTCCCTTGTTTGTTCATCACCATCGCCTGCGGGGCTGTAAGCGGCTTCCACGCCACTCAAAGTCCTCTGATGGCAAGATGCGTTTCCGATGAAAAGCTTGGCAGACCTGTATTTTACGGAGCAATGATAACTGAAGGTATAGTTGCATTGATCTGGGCCACAGTATCATCCTGGTTTTTCTTCGATGGCGGAGCCGCAGCGACAGGAGCCGCGCTCACTGCATCTGCACCTGATGTTGTGGTCAAGGTTTCAGAGAACTGGCTTGGGATTCTCGGCGGTATCCTCGCCATTCTCGGTGTGGTGGCAGCGCCTATAACAAGTGGAGACACTGCCTTCAGGAGCGCGCGACTCATCGTGGCCGACTTCATGCACCTGACACAGAAGCCTATACGCAACAGGCTGATGATCAGCATCCCTCTTTTCATCATCGCCGGCTTCCTTCTCTGGTACAATATCGCTGACGAGGACGGGTTCAATGTTATCTGGAGGTATTTCGGATGGGCGAACCAGACATTGGCAGTGTTCATGCTCTGGACAGCAACCGCTTATCTGGTGAAGACCAAGAAGGGTCTTGCATATATGATTACCATGCTGCCTGCCGCATTCATGACATCCGTATGCACCACATATCTATGTGTAGCCAAGATCGGTTTCAATATGCCGACATCCTGGAACTATACCGTAGGAGCATCAGTATTCGCGCTCTCAATCATCATATTCTACATCCTGTATTTCAAGACCACAGCCAAGAAACAGTCCTGAATGACCGAATTCCATGAATCAGACCGACAACACTGACAATGTACTTGAGCTTGCATCTGAAGCGGGGCATATTCTTCTTCAGAACGGAGCGGAGATTTCCAGAGTGGAAGACACTATGGCGAGAATCGCTGCGCATTATGGTGTGGAGACAGGCAACTTTTTCGTACTGAGCAACGGTATCTTCACGACAAGTTCTCCGGGCAGATATGCCAAGGTGGAATTCATTCCTATCAGGGCCATACAGCTGTCCAAAGTGGTGGCTGTAAACAAGTTGAGCTTCGACATTGCTGCGGGCAAATATACTTTGGAGCAGGCTCGGGAAGAACTTGAACGGATAAAAGCAGGCAGCCCCAAGCCTGCATGGGAGCAGATTGCCGGTTCCGCCTTCGGAGCAGCAGGATTCTGCGCGGTGTTCGGTGGCAGTTTCATCGACTGCGCGGCCGACTTCGTAATCGGGGCCCTGCTATATATTTTCTGTCTGTATTTCAGCGAAAGATACATGTCCAAAATCGTGGGCGGCATATGCAACGCGCTGATAGCCACGCTCCTGAGCATTGTCGCATTCAGGCTTGGAGCCGGCGAGAGCCTGAGCAACATCATCATCGGAGCAGTGATGCCGCTGATTCCTGGAGTTCCTTATGTCAATGGCGTGAGGGATCTCGTGAATTCGGACTATATTGCCGGACTGACCAGACTTACAGACGCGATGCTGGGATTTTTCTGTATCGCAATCGGTGTGAGTATTGCGTTCATGCTTGATGGATGGGCTGCCGGAGGTATCATCGAACTGCATCAGATGAGCATTCATCCGAGCACATCAGGATTGGGATGGCAGTTTCTGGCTGCATTCATAGGCACTTTCGCATTTGCCATTCTCTTCGGCTCGCCGAGGAAACAATATTTCGCGGCCGGCCTTATCGGAGCACTCGGATGGGCGGCTTACCTGCTGATGGTCAGAGCATTGGGCAGTTCTGCATTCGTGGCGATACTGATTGCCACAGCATTGGTCTGCATCCTTTCCAGATTTGCCGCTGTATCACACAAATGTCCGAGCACAGTGTTCGTGCTCTGCGGAATCTTCCCGCTTGTGCCTGGAGCAGGCGTGTTCTGGTTTACTTATTATCTGATTTCCAGCCAATTCCACCTATCTGCAATGACCGGTTTCACTGCCATGAAGGCAGCACTCGCCATCGCGCTTGGCATCGTTTTCGCTATGGAACTGCCTCAGCGTCTGTTCTCCGGACACAGAAAACGGCATTGACATCCTCTACCTGAGAGCATCATTGACCGTTCTGTTCGAGAATCTGACGGGCGCGGGATAGAGCGACATTGATGTCCGGACAGATATTCTTTTCACCCAACATATGGTAGAACCCGGCCTTCTGGAGAGTATTGTGCACCTTGGGATTGACACCTGAAAGCACGACCGTAATCTTGTTCTTGCGGCTCATCTCGCAGAGGTTGGAAAGGTTGTGGATACCGGTCGAATCGATGAACGGCACCTTCCTCATGCGTATGATCCTGACCTTGGAACGGTCCCTGAATTCGCTCATAAGTTCCTCAAACTGAGTGGCTACACCGAAGAAATAAGGGCCGTTGATTTCATAGACCTCCACTCCCTTCGGAATGGACAAGCCTTCGTCGTAGGTATGGATACCAGATTCGTCCTGCACCTTGATCTCATTCTTCACCGCAGTAATCTCGGTCGTCTCCATTACTCGTCTCATGAACAGGACACATGCAAGCATAAGGCCCACGGCTATAGCCACGGTCAAGTCGAAAATAACTGTCAGGAAGAATGTTATGAGCAATACCGTAACATCAGACTTCGGGTTCTTAAGCAATGCCCTGAATGTCCTCCAGCCGCTCATATTGTAGGAAACCACCACGAGCACGCCTGCAAGACACGCCATCGGGATATATTTGGCCAAAGGCATAAGGAACAGCATGATTAGCAGGAGGACCACCGCGTGGATCATGCCCGCAACAGGAGTACGGCCGCCATTGTTGATATTGGTCATTGTCCTGGCTATGGCACCGGTTGCCGGAATTCCGCCTAAAACAGGAGTCACCATATTCGCGATTCCCAGGGCAATGAGTTCCGTGTTCGAGTTGTGGTGGTCACTGATCATACCGTCTGCCACAGTAGCAGAAAGCAGGGATTCGATGGCTCCAAGTGCGGCGATGGTCACTGCTATCGGGAAAAGGCTCTTGACAGCCTCCCAGTCGAGCGACGGCACTTCAGCCTTCGGCAGATGAGAATCTATCGAGAACCGGTCGCCGATAGTGTCAATGCCGGTGATGCCGAAGCTGTTTTTCATAATATAGACAGCCACAGTCACAAGTACGATTGCGACCAGTGAACCGGGCACTCTCTTGGCTATTCTCGGGACAATGACAATAATAGCCACGCTTACAAGGCTCACCGCAGCATCCCACCAGTTCACGGTGTCGAAATGTCTGAAATACAGCATCCATTTGCCGATGAAGTCTCCAGGAACGGTTTCTCCGCCGAAAGTAAGGCCGAACACATCGGCCATCTGGGTTGTGAAAATCGTGACTGCGATACCGCTGGTGAAACCTATCACTACCGGATACGGAATAAACTTGATAACTGTTCCTAATTTGAACACTCCCAACAGAATCAGCAGCACGCCAGCCATTACAGTAGCCGCAGCAAGTCCGGAAAGGCCGTATTGCTGGACAACTCCGTAAACGATGACGATGAACGCTCCTGTAGGTCCTCCGATCTGGACTTTGCTGCCGCCGAGGAAGGAAACGATAAAGCCTGCTATTACAGCGGTAATGATTCCTTTCTCAGGAGACACTCCTGATGCAATGGCAAATGCAATGGCGAGAGGCAAGGCTACAATGCCCACAATCACGCCGGCCATCAGGTCTGAAAGGAATGCCGATTTGCTGTAAGAACGGATACAGGTCAGAAATTTCGGATGAAAGTCAAGTTTACCAGTCATATCATAATACGAATAAGGGCGGCAAAGGTATTCATTTGTCGCTCTCATTCCAATATTTAAACGATACTAATTTCGCAAATCCGTCATCTAAAACGTTATCTCACTGCACTCAGGACCACTTCAGAAAGTGACGGATGCGAATGCACCGTGCATTTCAGGTCATTGACAGTGCCATGGAGAGCCATCATTGCGGCCACTTCCTGAACCAGGTCGGAAGCATGTGCGCCAAGTATATGGGCACCTAAAATCGTACCCTTAGGACATGTACCGTCTTCGCCAGTATAGGCAATGATTTTACAATATCCTTCAGTCTCGTCCATAGCTAAAGCCTTGCCGTTGGCCCTGAACATTGACTTATAGCACTTTATGGCGTAGCCTTTTTCCTTGCACTGCTCTTCAGTGAGACCGACAGTCGCAACCTCCGGCACCGTAAACACCGCCGCCGGCACGATTCCGAAATCGATCTTCTCAGGCTCCTGCAGCAAGTTGTTCTCTGCCAGAATCGCATTCAATGCCACTCTACCCTCGAATGTAGCCACGTGCGCAAGCATCAGACCGCCGCGGATATCGCCCACAGCAAAAATATGAGGGACATTGGTCCGCATATCAGCATCCGTGACAATGCCCTTAGGGGTAAAGTCAATGCCCACGTCGGCAAGATTCAGAGACGCGAGATTAGGACGTCTGCCGACTGCCATCAGTACGGTATCGGCAACCACCTCTTCCACAGCGTCCTTCTTCTTGTAGGACACCTTCAGGCCTTCATCCGGACATTTCTCTACAGAAAGCACCTGAGCGGCCGTCTCGATATTGATTCCACGCTTGCCGAGAGCCTGCTTCAGACGCTTTGCAAGGTCGGTATCGAAATGCGGCAGCACATCCTTGCAGTATTCAAGGACAGTGACCTGAGAGCCGAAGCTATTGAAAATGGATGCGAATTCCAGGCCGATGACTCCTGCGCCGATAATGCACATCCTGCCCGGAACATGGTCGATTTCAAGCATTTCCTTGGACGTGATGACACCTTCCAAGTCTGCTCCGGGAATAGGAAGTGAGGCAGATACCGAACCGGTCGCAATCATGATGTAATCCGAAACGATTTCGGTAACCTCTCCTTCGGCTGATTTCACCTCGACCGTATGGGCATCCTTGAACGAAGCCTTGCCCTGCACGATATGTATCAGTTTGTTTTTCAATATCATACCGATACCGCCGCGAAGCTGGTCCACCACTTCGTTCTTCCTCTCCATAGCCTTATGGATATCGAAAACAAAAGCGGGAGCGCCATCAGGCTGACCGGCAAAACTGACACCGAATTTCTCCGCCTTGCGGACATCTTCTATCAGTTCAGCGTTACGGCACAATGCCTTGGTAGGGATGCAGCCCTCATTCAGACAAGTTCCACCGAGAGGGCCGTCTGAAATCAAATATGTTTCAATGCCATTTGCAGCGGCAGCCGCAGCGGTTTCATATCCGCCGGGCCCCGCGCCTATAATTGTCAATATCATGCTGTTATCGAGATATTATGCTGTTAGTCCCAGAATTTCAGCTTCGGCTGTCTTGCCGCCATTGTTTCATCCGGTCTTCCGATAGGTGTGCAATGTGGCGCCCCCTTCAGTATGGCAGGAGACTCTGCAGCTTCCTCCGCGATTTTCCGCATTACATCGATGAACGCGTCGATTGTTTCCTTGGACTCCGTCTCGGTAGGCTCTATCATGATGGCCTGATGGAACAGGAGAGGGAAATAAATCGTCGGAGCATGGAAGCCGAAATCGAGAAGTCTCTTGGCAATGTCCAATGTAGTTGCGCCCGGCACTTCTTCTGAAGAATCAGTAGCAGGACGTCCTCCGTCATTGACAAGGCCGTCGAAGACGAACTCATGTTTGCAAATCGAAGGAATCGGAAGCTTGTAGCAATCCTTGAGGCTCTCCTTGATATAGTTCGCAGACATTGTCGCAAACTTGCCGGCCAGACGGATGTTCTGGCGGCCGAGCATCAGGATATAGCAGCAAGCTCTCAGTATCACACCGAAATTGCCCATGAATCCGGAAACATGACCTACTGAATTTTCCGCCGCATTCACCATTTCGAACTTGCCTTCAGCGTTCTTGACAACGTGAGGCACTGGAAGATACTCCTTCAGATGAGAAGCCACGCCTACCGGACCAGAGCCCGGACCGCCGCCTCCGTGAGGAGTGGAGAATGTCTTGTGGAGATTCAGGTGCATAATGTCGAATCCCATATCACCCGGACGTACAACCCCCAGGAGAGGGTTCATATTGGCTCCGTCGTAGTACAGAAGGCCTCCGCATCCGTGAACCAGTTCCGCAATCTCTGCGATTTCCTTTTCGAAAAGACCGAGCGTATTAGGATTGGTCATCATGATGCCGGCGACATCGTCACCGAGAAGCGGAGCCAGGTCTGCCACGTCCACGAGGCCGTTTTCCTTGGACTTCACGACTACCACTTCCAGGCCGCAGACTGCCGCACTGGCAGGATTGGTTCCGTGTGCACTGTCAGGAACGATGATCTTTGTCCTGCCCAGATCTCCCCTGCTGATATGGTACTGACGCATAATCATCAGACCCGTAAGTTCACCGTGCGCGCCTGCGCAAGGATTGAACGTGAACGCAGACATTCCGGTAATCGCAGACAGGTATTTCTCCATATCGTAATACACCTCCAACGCACCCTGCACTGATGCAGACGGCTGGAGAGGATGCAGACCGAGGAAGCCAGGCATTGCCGCCACCTCCTCATTGATCTTAGGATTGTACTTCATGGTACAGCTGCCGAGCGGATAGAATCCGGTATCGACACCGAAATTCATCTGCGACAGATTCGTATAATGTCTGACGACATCCACTTCACTCACCTGAGGCAGAGGCAGTTCAGATTCTCTCGCAAGAGCCTGAGGTACAGCCACATCACTGACAGGGAACTCACATTCCGGCAGAGAGTATCCGCTTCGTCCCGGTTTGGACAATTCGAAAATAAGTTTGTCGTAATATTTCATATCTATACCTCCTTGACTGCTTCAACTAATGAATCCACTTCTGCCCTGGTCCTCTTCTCCGTAACACAGAAACTTACATAGCCTTCTTCCGTAGCCAATGCTCCGAAAAAGCCCTCTTCAAGAAGTTTCTGCTGAAGTTTTTCTACAGGAACAAGCGGTTTCAGCACGAATTCTTTCAGGAAAGGCTTGTCGAACACAGGTTCGAATTTGCCTGTCTTGAGAAGTTCTCCATAAAGATAATGCGCTCCTGCAGATGACAGAGAGTTCACCTTGGCAAGACCTTCCTTGCCCATAAGCGACATATATACAGTCACATACAGGGCCATCAGGCTCTGGTTAGAGCAGATGTTGCTGGTAGCCTTCTCCCGGCGGATATGCTGTTCGCGGGCCTGCAGAGTAAGTACGAAACAACGCTTACCGTCAGCGTCCTGTGTCTGTCCGACAATACGTCCCGGCATCTTGCGCACATAATCTTTGCGGCAGGCCATAAAGCCGACGTAAGGACCGCCGAAGCACATCGGAATACCGAGAGACTGCCCGTCGCCGACAGCGATATCGAAGTCCCATTCGCCCGGAGTCCGGACTACTGCCAATGCAGACGGGTCGCAATACTCGACAGCAATGGCTTTCGCCTCGTGAACTGCCTCAGCGAAGCCTGTAAGGTCCTCGACAATGCCGAATCTGTTCAGAGACGGTACGATCACACCGGCCACATCGCCTTTTGCCAGTTCTTCTTTCATCGACTCAAGTCCCGTCTGGCCGTCCTTCATCGGAATATAGCCGAGCTGGACATTGTGGAACTTGGCATATGTCTCCACCACTTTCCTGACATGAGGCAGAAGGGTCTCAGAAAGCAGCACTCTGGTCTTGCGCTTGGTGCAGGCAACAGCCATCATCATCGCCTCCGCTGCAGCTGTAGGTCCGTCATACATGGAAGCGTTGGACACGTCCATTCCTGTCAATGCGCATATCATGCTCTGATACTCAAAGATATAGCGCAATGTTCCCTGCGAGATTTCAGCCTGATACGGAGTATATGCAGTAAGGAATTCCGAACGGGAACAGATATAAGGTATCACCGATGGCGTATAGTGGTCATAAGCGCCGGCACCGGCAAACACTTTCAGATGCAGATCCTTCTTGTCCAAGGATTCAAAGAATGAGCGTACCTGCTGCTCGGACATTGCGTCAGGCAGGTCATACTCTCCGCGATAAATGAATTTATCCGGAACATCGGAGTACAGGTCATCCAGAGACCCGACTCCGATACGCTCCAGCATTGACTTTATATCATCCTCAGTATGAGGAAAATATGAGAATGTTGACATAGCAGATTATTTTTCAGTCAACTTGGTGTACTCCTCAGCGCTGATGAGGTCGTTCAACTCCTCAGGGTCGCTCATCTTCACCTTGATGATCCAGTTCTCATAAGGATCCTGGTTCACCAGCTCAGGAGCATCCTCGAGAGCCTCGTTGTTCTCTACAACGACACCGCTGACAGGGCAGATAAGGTCACTTGAAGCTTTCACGCTTTCGAGAGCGCCGAATTCCTCGTCCTTTACAACCTCATCGTCAACGTCAGGCATATCCACATAAGTAATGTCGCCCATCTCGCTCTGTGCGAAATCAGTAACGCCGACAATTGCGATATCGCCTTCTACTTTCACCCATTCGTGTGTCTCGCTGTAACGGAGACTTTCCAATACTTTGCTCATAATCAAAATGTTTCAGTTGTTAGTATTATTTTTTATAATTTGTCTGATAGAATCTCTTCTTGACCACCTTGCCCGGGAATACCTTCTTGCGGATACGTATCCAGAGAGGAGTGTCGAGTTTAGAGTATGCAGTCTGCACCATTGCGAAGCAGATGCTCTTTTCCAATGAGATGGAGTGGTAGCCGGTAGTGACCACACCGACCTGTGTCCCGTCTTCTGTTTCCACCGGATATGTGGCACGAGGTATCGCCTTGTCCTCCAACTCGATACCTACGAGTTTACGCTCAGTTCCCTCTGCTTTCTGCTTTGCGACTACATCCTTTCCGATGAACTCTTCCTTGTCAAGTTTGCAGAACATCCCGAGACCGGCCTCTATAGGTGTGATGGTATCTGAAAGTTCATCTCCGTAAAGAGGAAGACCTGCCTCGAAACGCAGAGTGTCACGACATCCGAGTCCGCAAGGCACAACTCCATTGTCGAGAAGTTTCTTCCATATTTCCTTGATGTCCTCACAGGTGGTATAAAGTTCGAAACCGTCCTCTCCTGTGTAACCTGTACGGCTGACCACCATTCTGTGGCCGTTCCACTGTGCCTCATAATAAGTGTAGAATGCCAATTCAGCTGCCTCTGCAAGTCCAAGAACTTCTGTTACGACTTTCTCGGCGCCAGGTCCCTGAACAGCAATCTGGCCCCAGTTGTCGGAATCATTGACCACCTTCACATCATAGCCTGCGGTCTGAGCGAGAATCCACTCATAATCCTTGTCAATGTTGGCCGCATTGACTACAAGCAGGAAATGGTCTGGCTCGAACTCCCTGTAAACCAGCAGGTCATCCACCACGCCACCGTCCGGATGAAGCATCATTCCGTAGAGCACTTTGCCCGGCTCGAAGCCGCGGATTTCATTGGTAAAAATATGATTGACGAATTTCTCAGCGTCCGGTCCGCTCACAAAGATTTCTCCCATGTGAGACACGTCGAACATTCCGACCGCATGACGTACAGCATTGTGCTCCTCGGTTATGGAGGAGTACTGTATCGGCATCATAAATCCGGCAAACGGGCTCATCTTGGCTCCGAGAGCCACGTGGCTGTCATACAGACAGGTTTTCTTAAGATTATCTTCCATTATCAAGTGTTGATTTTTTATGTGTTAGCTTACTATTGTTTCAGAATGGACAGGAACGCTTCTGTTCCAAGACCGGCGACATATGGACTCGGATCAATGTTCCCGAGCGCCTCCCTGATCTTGGCGATATCATATTCCTTTCCATTCAGTTTCTCTGAAACCAATTCTTCCAATCCATCTTTTATCGGGAAGAAATCTCCTGACAAGTGGCAGCCGGTCACAGTTTCCGCTTCCACATCCAGTTCCAGACAGATTTCTCCAACACCGCTGATTCGTCCGCTGTGACGGACAGAATACCTATGGTTTCTGCCCATCAGGAAGTCCGGATTCAGATATCCTGCCTCAATTTTCTCAATATCAGCGATCTGCGCATCAGACAGGACGATCTCGTCTATCGTTTCTCCCTCCGAACAGAAACATTTCTTCAAATATAGTTTGAAAAGGTCAATATTCCTCAACGGACTGTCAAGTTTTTCATATAAAGGCTTGAGATTGGTCACGTGCTGGCGGACTGACGAGACGCCTTTGCTCTGAATCTTGGCCCCTGACGGTGTAATCGCCCGTTCAAGAGCATCGAAATCAGTGTCGAACAGCATTGTCCCGTGCACGATACTGGACCGGGGCTTCAGAAAAAAGGCATTGCCCGAAACTTTCTTCCCGTCTATCATCACATCATTTCGTCCTGACTTATAAGCATTTACGCCAGTAGCAGAAAGATAGCCGGACAACTCATCCAGATATTTTTCGAAGGCAGCAGCCACATCAGTCGTGTCCGTGATATAGGAGAGCATAATGTTGCCCTTGTCAGAATAGACGCATCCGCCGCCGCTTTTTCTTCTGAAAAGATTTACGCCATGCTCCTTGCAATAAGGGATGTTCACCTCTGCCTCCATTACCTGGTTGCGTCCGAAAATCACGGTAGGACTCACCTGCCACATAAAGAATGCTTCCTTGTCGGCCCTGTCAGCGAGGATTGTATGCAGATGCGCCGCCACGTATTCCTCCATTGCGAGATAGAATACGAGACGACGCTCTTTTTCAGGTACTGATATGTATGTCATAATTATATGGTGTAATCAATACCGTCAGATGGCAAGTCTGAAACCGAATGTTGATTTCACGTTGCATGCAGGTATGCTCGAACGGTTGGCCACCCTGCAGGCATCCCATTTGGATGCAGCACTGCCGCCCCTCAACATGCGGAACTTGCCCGCAGTATTGAAGCAAGGGTCGTTCTGTTCGGCTGATGTGTAATCATACTGACCGTCCTGACACCACTCCCAAGCATTGCCAGACATATCGTAAAGTCCGAGCTCGTTTGGCTGGAACTGTTTAACCTTCATCACTTTGGATGAAGCGGAGGACAGATATGCAGCCACCTGGCTCACATAATTAGAACCTGCAAACTGCTTGCCAATGGAAAGGTTTCCGCCTCTCGCCGCATACTCCCATTCAGCCTCTGTAGGCAGCCTGAACTTTCTTCCAGTCAGACGGTTGAGCTTCACGATAAATTCCTGGCAATCATACCATGACACGTTGATTACAGGCTTTTCCGGCTCATCCGTGCTGTTCATATACGGGAGTTTTCCCATAACTGCAAGCCACTGGCCCGCAGTCACTTCAGTCTGACCGATTTCAAATCCTGACAATGTCACTTTATGCACCGGTGACTCATCGCTGCCTGCCATCTTGCCCTGCTCCTGAGTGGCGCCCATATCGAATGCTCCGCCTTTCACGCCGATCATTCTGAACTGTACTCCAGCTGCCTCGATAACCTCTGACGCAGAACTGTGCTCCCTCTCGACTACCCGTGTAACCACAGCCGCAAGAATATCTTCAGGAACGGCAGTTTCAGTATTCACAACAACTCTGAAACTCAGGCCCGGTTTCTTTACGTATCCGCCTTCCGGAACTCTGGACTTATAGGATCTTGTCACCCTCTGCTCTGTCTTTTCGGCACACAACGGGTCGATGGCAAGTGTATCTCCAAGTGACTCCACAAATGCGTCGGCGCACCATTCCATGCAGGAAGCGTCTGCCTCGATGGCGCCTGTAAGCAATGCATATTCCCACTGGGCTTCAGTCGGAAGCGAGAACGGAATACCTGTCATCTTGGACAATTTGCCGAGGAACTTGATGCAGTCATCCTGTGAGACCATATCCACAGGTGCAGTTTCTGACGTGGCGGTTCCGGCATCTGAGCCCATCACGGCCTTCCATACGCCCTTGCTTATTCTCTGGCTTGAGATCGAGAATCCTTTCAGGACAACCTGGTGGACAGTCGCTCCGGTAATCCTTACTCCAGACGGAGTCTTGCCCATGGCAAAAGTACCGCCCTCTACAGTGACCATAGGAATCGTCGCGTCTGCGACCTTGACTTCAGACGGCACATCCACACCTGCAGCACTCTGCACTGCGCTTCCTCCACAAGAGGACAACACCGCAGCCACTGCTGCCGCAACAACAAAACTTAACTTCTTCATGTCAATCAAATAATCTATTAGTCAACGTCAGGTGTTTCCCAGACCTTGGTCTCTTTACATTCAATCATGATGGACTGGCCGCCGCAACCGATACGGAACTGACCTTTTTCCAGACGCCATCTGCAGTCCTGGCCTACGAATGCAAGGTCATGGGCAGGGACTTCGAGCCTTACCGTCTTGGTCTCACCCGGTTCCAGACTGATCTTGGTGAACTGACGGAGTCTTCTGACATCAGGAACCACACTTGCCACGACATCGCTTGAGAACAGCATCACGGCCTCTTTTCCTGCGCGGTCACCGATGTTCTTCACATTGACCTCGAACACGAGATTGTCGTCAGCGGTGAAGCCGTCAGCAGAAGGCGAAACTATCTTCAAGTCGCTGTATTCGAATTTCGTATAGCTCAATCCTGCTCCGAAAGGCCACTGCACGTCCATTACGGCATCATAATTATACAAACCGGACATGGTCTGCACGTTCTCGCTGACCTTATAGTCATAGGTATGGAGCGAATTCACATAACGGCTGTAAGTGAACGGAAGACGTCCGCTGAAGTTCTCCTTGCCGGAAATGAGGTCTGCAAGCGCATCACCGCCGAAGTTGCCCGGAAGCATAATGTCCACGACAGCGGAAGCGAGCGGTTCAATGTCATTGATGATGCGAGGCCTGCCTTCATTGAGCACCAGTATCACAGGCTTGCCGGTGGAGGCGAGTTCCTTCACGAGATTCTTCTGGTTTACTGAGAGATTCAAGTCATTGATATTGCCAGGAGTCTCGCAATATGTGTTCTCACCAATGCAGGCTACGATTACATCAGCCTTGCGTGCGGCTTTGACTGCGGCACGGATATCCGGCTCGTTTTCTCTCTGCCATTTGCCGTTGTTGTAACCGCCTGTCATATCATAAGTCACACCAGGCTCATAAATCACATTGGACTTTCCATATACTGACTGGAGAGCCTCGAGAATAGTGTTGTACTGGCCTGCAAACTTGTCGGCATCACCCTGCCAGGTATATGACCATCCGCCGTTCAATGTCCTCATCGAGTTTGCGTTAGGGCCTGTGACAAGTATCTTGGTCCCCTGCTTGAGAGGAAGGATGTCATTGTCATTCTTGAGCAGGACCATGGACTCCACTGCTGCCTGACGGGCATTGTCAGAAAACTCCTTGCCTGCGAATTTCTCATAACCGTCAACATTCCATACCGGGTTCTCGAAGAGGCCCAGGCGGTATTTGAGGCGGAGGCATCTGCGCACAGCATCATCGATTCTGGACATCGGGATCATCTTTTCATTGACAGCAGCGATAATATCCGTGCATACGTCCGGATGATAAGGGTCCATAATCATATCGATACCGGCATTGATTCCGAGCGCGAGAGCTTCTTTGCGGTCTGCAGCGACGCGTTCGCGGGTATAGAGATTGTCAATGTCGGCCCAGTCGGTTACGATGAGGCCGTCCCAGTTCTGCTGCTCCTTGGCCCATACTGTAAGATATTCGTGGCTTGAGTGGACAGGCACGCCGTTGATGGAAGCGGAGTTCGCCATTATTGTCAATGCGCCTGCTCTCATGCATTCCTTGAACGGACGGAAATATTTGTCCCTCAAATCATTAGGTGCAACATATGCAGGCGTCCTGTCTTTTCCTGTAGCTGTGGCGCCATAGCCGAGATAATGCTTGATGCTTACGGCAACATGTTCAGTGTCAATGTGATTAGGGTCTTCACCCTGAGCGCCTACGGTTTCAGCCACTGACATTTCTGCCTGGACAAACGGATCTTCGCCCCAGCTTTCCCAGACACGTGGCCAGCAAGGATTCCGGCTCAAGTCCATAACCGGAGAGAAAACCCACGGACACATGGCTGCTCTGGTTTCATAGCCGATCACTTCTCCCATTTTACGGGCATATGAGCGCTCGAATGTAGCGGCGAGGTTCACTTCCTGCGGATAGAATGTCGCTCCAGTGATATATGTAGCGCCATGTATCATGTCCAGGCCGTAAACCATCGGAATACCGAGCTCTTCCATCGTGATGTCCTGAATCAGCTTTATCTGCTCTGCGGTAATGGCCCTGTCGCGGCTTGTCGCGCCGAACGTATTCAGGAATGAGCCTATCTTATATGTTTTCACAAGATTGCGGACTTTAGCCGTATCCACAAGATTGTCGGTAGTGAACGTTTCTGCAGTGAGCTGGAACATCTGTCCCACTTTTTCTTCCAATGTCATTTTCTGCACGAGCTTGTCCACCTTCTTTTCAATCTCCTTGTCGGAAGGTATGGACGCTTTCACGCCGTTCTGTGCACACGAGGAGAGCGCAATACTTGTAATTGCCATAACTGACAAAAAATTTTTAATACTCATCTTCTTCTGATAGTTTTGTGTTTTGTTTTTCAAAGTTACAAAATAAATGGCTAACTTCGGCCTCACTTCGGGTTACTGATACTTTTTGTGAGTATTTGGCAAAATACTATCATATTTGGAACATTATGAGTTGGTTTGCAGAACTGTTCAGTGAACATACATTCATCCAGGCGATTCTCGTGCTTTCTCTGATAAGCGCAGTGGGATTGCTGTGCAGCACAATAAAATTCAAGGGCGTTTCACTCGGCATCACGTTCGTTTTCTTCGCAGGCATTCTCGCAGGACATTTCGGCCTCTGCATTGACCCGCAAATGCTGGCTCTAGCTCAGAATTTCGGCCTGATAATTTTCGTCTATGCTCTTGGTTTCCAGGTAGGTCCGAGTTTCTTCCCTTCACTGAAGAAAGGCGGCATAAAACTGAACTTGCTCGGTCTTGCCGTACTTGTAACCGGCTCTGTCATGGCATTGGTCATAAGCAGGCTGACAAATGTTTCCCTGCCGGTTTCCGTAGGACTTCTGACCGGAGCGGCCACAAACACGCCTATGCTCGGAGCCGCACAACAGGCTCTACTGCAGATAGATCCGTCAGCCACATCCACTTCAAATGAAATGGCAATGGCCTGTGCAGTGGGCTATCCTTTCGGCGTCATCGGCGTCATCGTCTGCATCATCATCCTCAAGGCATTGTTCCTGAAAGACGGAGGCAAAAAGAAAGACGCCCATGACAACCAGACATATGTCACGGAATTCCGTGTGAGCAACCCTGCCATTTACGGAAAGAGCATCCGCGACATCATGAAGGACGTTTCCATCCATCTTGTGGTTTCCAGAGTATGGAAGTTCGACGGCAAGTCGGATGAGCAGTCCGGGAAACAGGGAAAAGTGATCATACCGAACGGCGACACCATATTGGAGAATGGAGAACATGTCCTGGTCATGACCAAAGAACGGGAAGCAGGCATTGCAGAGAAGCTTTTCGGTGAGACAGTGAAGAAGGACTGGAACCAGAAAGACATTGACTGGAACCACATTGACGGCACTCTTGTATCCAGACACGTGTTCGTGACGAAAAGGCACATGAACGGCGCCAAACTCGGCGACCTGCATCTGCGCAATGCCTATGGAATCAATATCACGAGGGTAAACCGCGCAGGTATCGACATTCTGCCGTCGAGGGAACTGAGGCTCCAGATAGGTGACAAACTTACTATCGTAGGTCAGGAAAATGCTATCCACAATGTAGCGGAAGTGCTTGGCAATCAGGAGAAAGAGCTGAGGAATCCGAACCTGTTCCCGATTTTTGTCGGTGTTATCCTGGGGCTGATTTTCGGAAGCATTCCGTTCTATATCCCTGGCATGAGTGTTCCAGTAAAACTCGGCATCGCCGGCGGTCCTATTATAATAGGTATCCTCATGGGTGCTTACGGAACAAGACTGCATCTCACGACCTATACCACCCACAGCGCGAATCTGATGCTCAGGCAGCTCGGCCTCACCATATATCTGGCAGGCTTGGGACTGAGCGCAGGCCCGGGCTTTTTCGAGACGGTATTCACCCCTGAAGGCCTTGTATGGATAGGCATCAGCATTGTCCTGACCATTGTCCCTGTTCTGCTTGTCGGTTATATCGCTTCCAGATTCTGCAAGACGGACTACAGTGCCAATGTGGGTATGCTCTGCGCAGCGATGGCCAACCCTATCGCCCTGAACTACGCTCTGAGCACTGTGGAAGATGACGCTCCGTCAGTTTCCTATGCCACGGTTTACCCTGTAGAAATGTTCCTGCGGGTGATTTCGGCTCAGGTCATAATGCTGCTCTGCATATAGATGAGGCTGGCTCCAAGACCATTTCATTCCGGCCAGGTCAATGCCATAAAAGTTCCCGGGCATAAAGAAAGAGGATAACCTCAACGGCTATCCTCCTCAATCTGATAATTCCAAATGTGCGCTGTCCGCTATTCGGCTTTGCGCTCCTTGTTTCTCGTCAACTTTTCTTTCATAGCGTCAACACATTCATTGACAGCTATTTCGAATGTTTGTGCATTTCTCTCTATAACCTGGGAACCGCCCGGAACGTGGACCTTCAGTTTCACATTCTTGTTTTCCGGTTTCTCCAGAAGCGACAATACGACTTCGACATCGGTAATGGCGTCATCGAAACGGCCGATTTTTGAAACTTTCTTTTCTACGAACTCCAAAAGTTTCTGATCCGCGTCGAACTTGAGCGATTGTACTCTAATCTCCATTTTTACCTCCTCTTTTAGCCCGTGGATGGGCATTTGAATAAACATTCTTCAGCTTCTCGATAGTGTTGTGGGTGTAAACCTGAGTCGCCGCCAATGAAGAGTGACCGAGCAGTTCTTTTATGGAATAAATGTCCGAACCGTCATCGAGGAGTTCAGTCGCCAATGTATGCCTGAGCACATGAGGAGACTTTCGTCCTGTAATACCTTCCACCTGTCCGAGTTCGCTTTTCACTGTCCTGTCCACGAATACGGGATAAAGTCCCGCACCTTTCAACGTGACCAGAAACGGCTCTTCCAGGTTCCTCTTCCTTCCCACTACCGACTCCGCTGCTTTCAAATATAATGAAATTTCTTTTGATAGCGAAAGTGTAAGAGGAATTTCTCGCATTTTGTCACCTTTTCCCCTTACTTTCATAGTATGGCGGGAAAGGTCAATGTCCCGGATTCTCAGCCCTATCAGCTCCGCGCGTCTGATTCCTGTAAGATATAGCGTGCTGACAATCATCCGTTTAAGCCTCGGTTCATAGAGTTCCGACATGAGTTTGTATGCTGCTCCGGTCACCGATGCGCCGCTGTGGTAAGAATCAGCCGCGTCAGACAACATTGACAAAGATTCTTCATCGGCCGCAGGCGAGGTCTTTTCGAGATATTCGGTCATTGAAGCCTGGCGATAGAAGACGGGAAGACGCTTTTCGCACTTCGGGCGCTTGACCAGATGCACGGGATTCGACTTCAGCATTCCTTTGGAAACCAGCCATTTGCACAGACTGCTCAAGACTGACAGATGCTGATTGACAGTCCGAGGACTCAGGCTCTTCTCTTCGGAAAGATGGTTCTCATAATTGCGTATTGCGGTCGGTGTCAATGACTTGAGCAGCAATGCGTCGTCTGCAGGCTCTTCTTCTGTCCTGGAGTAGTCCAGATACCGGCTGAGCACATCTGAGTATATCGCCTGGGTTCTCGGCGAATATCTCCGTATTCCGGACACATATTTTATGAAGTCATCGCACAGCATAACGCTTACTTCTGCGCCTTCAGTCCCATTTCCTCGGCACGCACGCGCATATATTTGTCAGCCTCCTCAAATGAATTGTCGATAATCCCGTCGAGGATGGCGTTTTTCACATATTCTTTCAGTTCGCCGATTTCCTTGCATGGTGGAATGCCGTAAACATCCATCACGTACTCCCCTGTTATCGGATTCTTGAAATTGCGGATCTGGTCTTTTGCCTCCACTTCCACGAGTTTTTCCTTGACAAGCAGGAAGTTCTTCTTGATGCGCTCTACCTTCGCAGGGTTCTTGGATGTGATGTCGGCATTGCAAAGCAACATGAGATCCTGGATTTCATTGCCCGCATCGAACAGCAGACGGCGTACTGCAGAATCCGTAACTTCCTCATCCACAAGGGCGACAGGCCTATGATGCAGAGTGACGAGCTTCTGGACATACTTCATCTTTTCATTGAGAGGCATCTTCAGCTGCTGGAATATCTTCGGCACCATCCTGCCTCCTATAGCCTCGTGACCGTGGAAGGTCCAACCGATATGCGGGTCATAACGCTTGCTTGCAGGCTTGCCGATATCGTGAAGCAGCGCCGCCCACCTCAGCCAGAGATACGGCTCCTTCCTGACTGACTCGGCAAATCCGTCACCGTCTTCCAACGGCGTGTAATTCAGCAGGATACCTTCTTCAATGCCCTGGATTTCCTCTGCCGCTACATTGTCCACGACCTGTATGGTATGCGAGAAATTGTCCTTGTGTCCTCTTCCGTCCACGGTTTCCACACCTTTGAGTTTCGCGAGCTGCGGTAGCACATATTCCAGCAGACCGGTTTCATCCAGAAGCCTGAACGCCATCGACGGTCTGCTGCACAGAAGCATCTTGTTCAACTCCTCCGCTATGCGTTCCTTGGACAATATCGTCATGCGGTCACGCATTCTCTTCATTGACTCGAGCGATTCTTCGACAATATGGAATTCCGCTCCCGGACGGCTCAGCTTGGCCGCGAAACGGACTGCACGCAGCATCCTGAGCGGATCATCGCTGTATGTGGTGTCGGGGTCAAGCGGCGTGCGGATAATTCCGGCCGCAAGGTCTCTGATTCCGCCGAACGGGTCCACCAATGCACCGAAGTCATCCTGCTGGAGGCTGAAAGCCATCGCATTGATAGTGAAGTCCCTACGTTTCTGATCATCCTCCAGTGTACCGTCTTCGACAATGGGTTTGCGGGAGTCCCTATGGTAGGATTCTTTTCTCGCTCCAACGAACTCAACCTCAGTTCCGTGATACTTCAGCATTGCAGTGCCGAAATTCTTGAATACGGAAACCCTGCAGCCGTGACGCTCAGCCTTCTTTATGCGCTCCGCCACCGCCGTCGCAAGGGCAATGCCGCTTCCCTCCACGACTATGTCAATGTCATTGCTCGGTCTTCCGAGAAAGCAATCACGCACGTATCCGCCTATCACAAAGGCTCTTACACCAAGTTCTCCCGCTGTCTTCGACACGATCCCGAACACCGGATGTTCGAGAAATCCTTCTGTTCTAGTCATTCTTTCCAATGTTTTCATCAGCATTGACCCCGATCATCTGGAGATAGGTCGGGGCGGCCGTGAGGAACGTCATACTGCCATCTTCTTCTTTTCTGCAGAAGAATGTCCTGATGCCGTTTGTCAATACCATGTACTTGACATTCAATACCATATCGTAACGCAATGCCTGTTCCAGCACTTCCCTGGTCAGTTCCACGTCCGGCCTTTTGCATTCGACTATCATTACCGGTTCGGGCCTGCGGTCATATACGACAATGTCGGCTCTGAACACTTTCTTCACCGGTCCTTCGCCATATTTCATCCCGACTTCGCTCATCATCATGTGAAGCGGAACCTGCATGGTGTCCTTCAGCACCGTGATGAACCACTGCCTCACTCTTTCTTCGGGCGTAAGCGGGACATCCTTTTTCCGCAACGGGTCGCGAACCATCTCTAATGCCATTCGTCTGATTATTTTGTATATGCAAAGATAATGAAAGTTGAGTGACTTTTATTATCTTTGTACGTTGCAACAAGTTATTTTACGAAAGATGAACAAGACCGGAGAATACAGATTCACGATAGTTGTTCCTGTTTACAATGAGGTGGACAACATCTATGCCCTCGAGAAGGCTCTTTCCGAGTTCCTTCCGAAAAGCAAATACAAGGCCTGCGCGCTTTTTGTCAATGACGGTTCTTCTGACGGAAGTCTGGAGAGGATTCAGGAAGTGTGCGCCAGGAACAATGATTTCCACTATATAAGTTTTGTGAAAAATGCCGGTCTGAGCGCCGCCATCAAAGCCGGTTTCGACTACACGTTCTCCGACTATGTGGGCTATATGGACGCTGACCTGCAGACTACTCCGGAAGATTTCAATCTTCTGCTCGACGGCATTGAAAGCCACAGCATGGTGATCGGCATCAGGGCGAACCGCAAGGACACGTTCTTCAAGCGCGCACAGTCCAAGATTGCGAACGGTTTCAGGAAAATGATGACCCATGACGGGGCTACCGATACGGGATGCCCTCTGAAGGTGCTCCACACGGATGTCGCCAAGAGGATTCCGATGTTCAAGGGAATGCACAGATTCCTGCCGGCGCTTGTGCTGCTGCAGGACGGGTGCTCTTATTCACAGGTGCCTGTAAGGCATTTCCCGAGAGTTGCGGGCAGCTCCAAGTACCATCTTTGGAACCGTCTCGTCGGTCCTTTCGCCGACTGCTTCGCATACAGGTGGATGAAGCCGCGCTATATTAACTATAAGGTAGGAGAGAATGATCTGTAGTCTGTTGTTGCCTGAGCTTTCCAAGGTGGGAATCCTGACGCTCGGTTTCACCGCCCAGCTTTTCTTTTCGCTGCGCACGCTGTTCCAGTGGTGGAAATCCGAGAAGGCGAAGAAGGTGGTCTCACCTTCGGCATACTGGGTACTGAGTGTTATCGGAGCCTACCTCATGTTCATCTATGGTGTTCTCCGCGATGATTTTTCCATAATACTCGGACAGCTCATTTCCTATTATGTATATCTGTGGAATCTGAACGCCAAAGGTGTCTGGAAGCGTCTCGGGCTGTTTCTGCAGTCTGTGCTTCTGGCCACGCCAGTAGTAGCGGTGCTGCTGCTTCTCCAGAATGCCGCCGTATATTTCCAGAGTTTCTTCCGGAATGACGACATTCCGTTCTGGCTGGTGGTATTCGGCTCTGCAGGACAGGTCATATTCACACTGAGATTTGTATATCAATACATATATTCACATCATTACAAACAATCCACACTTCCGATGGGATTCTGGGCCATATCATTGTTCGGCTCAGGAGTAATCATCGCCTACGGTATCTTCCGTATGGACCCGGTGCTGATTTTGGGACAGTCTTTCGGATTTGTCGCATATATCCGCAACCTTGTCATTGGCTTTAAAGAAAACAAAACTGATGTCCCCGAAACTGAAAAATAACTTCCTGAACAAGTATCCGCTCCTGGCGGTGTTCCTGTTCACGTTCATCTGCCTTCTTCCGGCAATGCTGATGAGGGATTTCACTCCTTCCAATGAACTGAGATACCTCAGCATCGCCGACGAGGCCATCTCCAACGGGAATGTATTCGCGTTCTACAACCACGGACAGCCGTATGCAGACAAACCGCCTCTATATATCTGGGCAATAATGCTTTGCCGGCTCCTGTTCGGACAGCACAGCGTATTCGCATTGACTCTGCTGTCGCTGGTTCCGGCCTTCGTGCTGACTTGGCTGATGGACCGCTGGGTGATGACGGGGGCTTCGTCCCAGGACAGGATGGCAATGTCAATGATGCTTCTGTCCAGCGTCATGTTCCTCGGGACAATGGTGGTCATCCGTATGGATATGCTGATGTGCATGTTCATCGCTCTCGCCCTGTTCACGTTCTGGCGGATGTACGGGTTACGTAAAGAGGGGCTCGACGGGAAGGAGTCCAAGCGCCTGTACAGAAAATGCTCCTGGCTGCTGCCTGTATGGATATTCCTGGCATTGTTCACGAAAGGTCCTGTCGGACTGCTTGTGCCTCCGGTTTCCATTCTGGTGTTTCTGCTGGTCAAGCGCGAGTGGCGTGACATTCCGCGCTATCTAGGATGGAAGACTTGGGGTGTTATCGCAGGCCTGTGCCTCATCTGGTTTACAGGCGTGTTCATCGACGGTGGCGTTTCCTATCTGGACAATCTTCTTTTCAAACAGACTGTAGGACGCGCTGTCAATGCGTTCACCCACAGCAGGCCGTTCTGGTTCTATGCCGTGGCCATCCTCTGGTGCATCGCTCCTTATACCATACTTCTGATAGGCGGTCTGATAGCCGCCCTCCGACGCCGAGGGCCTAAAACCGTTGCGGCCGATGATACTGAAGTGATTACGGCTGAGGCAGTCCGCTCCGATACCGAAGTGCTGTTCCTCTGCGTGATAGCGACCACTTTCATCATGCTGTCCAGCTTCAGTTCCAAGCTTCCGGTTTACCTCGTGCCGATGATTCCTTTCATAGTGTACCTGTTCCCGCTTGCCGTGAACCGTACCGGAGCCCGCAAGTGGATGATCTGGGCTATCTCAATTCCTGCTGCGCTGCTGGCTGTCGCCGGCCTCGCCGCCCTGCTGGTTCTCGCTGAAGTGGTCAATGTCAATGCTTTGGAGTCATTGTCTTTCACCTATCCTTTCGCCTTCACATCTCCTGTGAAGATGGCGGCAGTGCTGCTTATGGTGGGCAATGCGCTCGCGCTCTGGTTCCTCTTCAAGAGAAAAGACTGGAACCTGCCGGTGTTCATGATCGGCGCCTCGCTTTTCCTCGCCGTATATTCTGCCGCTGCTGTTCTTCCCAAGGCAAATCCATATATCGGCTACAAGGACATGTGCAAGGAGGTCCCTTCCGGAACTGATGTGGCGACTCTGTTCGTGCACAGGCCGGAGAACATCGACGTATATATAGGAAGGCAGATCAAGGACTACAAGAAGGATGTGGACGGATTCCTGCGCGATGCCGCTGACTCTTCAGCCCTCGGCAGCTCGCCATTGACGCTTATCGTGACAGGAAAGCACCTGGAAGAATTCCCCGACCTGCGAAAGTTCGTATATTCTTCCGGCACAGTGGTTTACGTCGGTCCATACTGCATAGTGACTACCAAGTAGCTTTGAAGGCTCGTTGAATGTTATTTAAACGGCACAAATTATAAAGATTTTGCAACAAATATTTGGGCAATCCAAAAAGAATACCTATTCATTTTTTAAAGTCTTGATGGAGGCTATGATGCTCAGAAAGCCAAGCACGCGCGCACTGCATTCATGGCGTACTTATTGACGTCGTACATGCTGTCGTAGCGCATGATGTACAAGTAGTAAGCGTAGTACGCAGGAATGCTTCTGTACTCCGAACTCGACCAATATCTGTCTTTCCATCCGTCGCCTCCGGCGTTTTGGATACTCCTCAGTATGACATCCCTGTTATTAAACCAATACCAGCATTGTCCGCCGGAAGGAAGAAACCAACCGCTGGTATTGGCAGGTGCCTGATATTGTGCTTCGTATCCTGTCGTGGCATGATAGGCGGCAGGGAACGCATCTTGAAGAGTCCCGCCTTGGGCATTATTGAATGCTACAATGGTCTGTGTGTTGCTGTAGCCATTGAAACCGGTAGTCATATTTCTGTCGCAACCTACCTCGGTTCCATAACTTCCCCATTGGCAGAAGTTGCCGCCATTGGCATCACGGAGAGCAAGCACATAGCCGTGGACTTTTGACATCGAGATAGTACTGCCTTTCAATGTATATTTGCCGTTGTCAGCCCAATTGCCCGAATCATCGCGCCCTGCTTTCAACACAATGCCGATACAGTTATCGCTCTCTGTCGGAGCAAGTTCCTTGGGAATAATGTACCAGCCCGAGGCATTGTCGGAAGAGCAGAAGTAGTCACCTATTTGCATGGTATAAGGAATTGTTAAAGGCGTGGCAGTGCCGCCGTCTATCTTGTAGGTCTTGTAGCTGCCGGTCGCGGTGGAGGGGGTGAAAGTGAACTTTTTTGAGCCTTCGGCATAGCTGCCGGTGATTTCCGGTGCGGTGGCGGTGGGGTTCACTATATAACGGTAGCTGCCGTCAGTCATACGGCAAGGTTTGGCATCGCTACCAGTGAAGTCGGCGGAGGTCGGCACGGTGTAGTCTGCAATGTCCTCGTTGGTAAAGTCGTACACTATTTTGGGCAGCTCTATTACGGCGAGAGCCATGCGGTGGTGCATCTTGAATGTGAGGGAGATGGTCTTGCCGTTTTTTTTGGCCGTGCCGGTGGCGGTCATCAGGTCGGAGGCGGTGTAGCCTGTGGTGTAGATGCTCTGGTCGGCTTTTGGTATCCAGCCGGTGATGAGGGGGTCGAAGAAGGCGGCGTCATTGCCTGTGGCGGATGCGTCAGTCTGATCCTTCATGTCAGCATCCTCTTGGTAGGGGTAATAGAGGAAGTATGCCTCATCCTTGAAGCCGCCGGTAAGGGTCACGCCCGCTTCGGGCTGCCAGGTCAGAGGGCCGTCCGTGGCAGCGGTGGCGGTCAGCTTCACATTGGCATAGGCCAGCTCCCCGCCGCGCACGATGTAGAGCCCGCACTCGTCGCCTGCGGTGAACTCGGTGATGTAGCCGTTTTCTGCGGCACGGGTCTGCGGTACGCCGGCAGGGCTACCGCCATCGCGATCGGCCGGGGCATAGCCGCCATCAGTCACGGTGATGGCAAGCGTCTGTGTGCCGTCCGCTCCAACTCCCGGCAACTCCTCCCGCTCGCACGAGGCGGCAAGCAGCACCACTGCTGCCACCCAAATGGTATGTAATAGATTCCGTTTCATATCTTTATTGTTCAATGGATAAATAGATTAAACAGGTAAATAGGTCAGAAAGCACACACTGCCCTCACCCTGAACGTTTTGTAGTACTTACTGTCGCTGATCACATTGGAATTGCGGAAGTTCACGATGAAGGCGTGGGCGAGAAAGCCTGCGAACTCCGAAGAAGACCAGTAATAATAGTTATAAGCAAAAGTTTCACCACCGGCAACGTTGAGGGAATTATTGACAATTTCACGGGTATCAATGTCCCATTTAGCCTCAATATCATCCACATCCTTGTAGCAGAGGATATGCAACTCTTTGGGCGATGGAAGAAACCAGCCGGTACTGTTGGAAGGGGCTTGGTTGCCCGAATCTGCTGCAAATGTATCAAGAGCATCTACGGGCAGGACAACCTTATTACCACTACCTATACTCTTGCAATAAACGTTATAGGCACGAAGTATCAATGTGTTCTGATAACCGAGGATAAAATTGATATGGCCACCTGGACCATTGTGGGCGGCAATGGGTTTGAAGAGGCTTTTATCATAAGCAGGATTGAAAGCATCTCCCTTCTGAAAACTTACCACGGACTCGGACTCGTACTGTTTTTGCCATTTCATTTCAGCGGAAACATCTTTCAGCGAAACGGCCAGGCCGTGGGTACAATTCGGATGGGCTTGTGCCATCACCTTGTCGCTTTGCAGGCTGGCTTGAGTTTGTCTGTTGGGGTCTTTTTTCTCAGGAACCCAAAAGACCACACCGGCAATCTTCTTTTTCACCTCTTCAGAAAGCGTCATACCCTCGGGCAGTTCAATCAACGTGCCGTCGGAGGTAATAAAATCGCCTACCTTGGCGGAGGAAAGGTCGGTCTTGAATACGATACTTTCAACCGCCTCCTCGCCGCCCGGAGTCCACGCTCTGCTTGTGGCTTCCGCCACCTCTATGCCATTGGCTTTCACGGTGATGGTGTAGGTATAGTTGTTGCCCGCCTGCAGTGCGCCTTCAGGCACGGTGAGTGTGGCATGAAATTCCTGACTTTTGTAATTCACAACCAACGGCAGGGATGCAACTGTCTGCGGGAAGAGGATGATCGATGACGTGAGATTGCCGTCTGCCAGATCCATGGCCAGTTCTCCGGCCTGTGCCCCGTTGTCTGCGGTGGCAAGACCGTCGGCCGTGTTGAACGTACCGGTGAGTATCAATCCGTCCAGCGTGTAACGTTCAGGCTTGACCACGCTGAAATTCACGCCGTCGCCCGCCTCGAAGGTAAGGGTTATCCGGCTCATGCGGTGGTGGAAGGAGTTATCTTCACCGCCTTTGCCGGTTTTGTCGGTGAAGCTTACTACCGGGCTGTTTTTGTCTCCCGTGGCTCCTGAAGCAAAGAGAAAGTCGATGGCAGGTTGGTTCTGCTGCGCCGTGGCATCGGTCGTGGCTGTGAGGATGCCTCCCACCGCGTTGTACGGATAGTAGGCGCGGAAAGTATGGGTCTTTGTATCTTCGATATAGATAACCTTTCCTTCTGCCTCAAATTTCCCGTTTTTCAGGATGAAAGGCACGTTGCCGTACTGGGTATCGTTGCCGATGTCGGTGATGCCGATACGGTCGCCGCCAGTCCAGGTGGTTCCGCTGGCGCGGGTGGCGGGGGCGATGTCGGCGGTAAACCGGGCGGCCACGGGGTCACCGTTCAGGTTCTCGTTATCTTTGTTGCAGGCTGCCAGTGCGAGGACGAGCGTCGCAAGTGCAAAAAATCTTGTCTTCATTATATTCTGTTATTATATTAGTTAAATTCCATTTCAATAATTGCTGCACCTTAGCAAAATCAAAGCAAGCTTTGCTTCTGCGTTCGGTTTGCTAATTATTTACAAATCGGCATTTACATCATCACCTTTCACTTCTTCCCAGCCGTTGATTTCGGCTCCGTCCACTTCCATGCCTTCGGGAGTCTCAACCAGCATTCCGCCGAGGGTCAGCGATTCGCCCTTTCCGGTGTTGAACTCCTTGAGGGCTTCCGTGAGGTCGCTTTTCAGCGTCGTGGGGGTCGGGTTGCCGTCAGCATAGCGGATTTCACCCGTCAGCAGTTGTTCCGTGCCGGCCACACCCAGCAGCCGCACCGTGGCTTTCCACTTGCCGGCATCGTCACCTTCGGTTATCTTGGTGAAGGGCAGCACGACGTTCGAAGCGGCTCCGTAGGTATCGGTAGCGAAGTCGAGTGTTCCGGCTGCACCCGTCAGATGGGCAACAATCTCCGTGATGCGTCCGGCGGCATCACCCGTAGGTTCGACGACAAGCGTCAGTTCGCGTACCTGCTGCTTCATTGCGGCGGTCAGCGGATAGTCCTTGTCTTTCTCGATGCTCACCTGTTCCGTATAGGTAAAGAACCATCCCGGGGCATTGTTCACAAAGGCATCCGTGCCTGCCCGGGTTCCCGTGGCTGCGGCAATGGTGGCTGTGGTGCCGTTCACGGTGATTCCTTCAGCCGGGTTCCACACCGCAAGGGTGTAGCCGCCCGGAGCAAACAGATGGTCGGGGGCATGGGTGGCGGAAGTCTCCGTACCCGTATAGTCGCCCATGGTGACCGTCCATGTGGCAGGTATGTCGATACCTTCACCGCGGGCCGACCAGTCGGCTGTCACCGCAATCTTCCCGTAGTCGGGATGCGGCGTGTCATAAAGCGTGTCCTTCACGCAGGAAGAGAGCAGCACGGCGGCTGCCATTCCCATCATATTTATATATTGTCTTGCTTTCATATCGTCTTCCTCCCTCTGTTAGAAAAGTTTCCATACCAATGTCACACCGGCATTGATGGGACCCCACCAATCTTTTGTCTCATTGCCGCGGCGCACGCGCACACCGTCGATGACTTCATATTTTTCGAAATCGGCATTCAGGTAGCCCAAACCGAGGTTGAAATCAAGATCTAATGCCTTGTTCAGCCGCAGCTGGTAGCCGGCAGTGATGCCGCCGCCCATCAGGTCGCCCTGCTTGCCTGTTTCGGAGAGCTTGTAGTTGAACTGTCCGGCCTTGAACAGCGCGCCCAGATACCAGGCTTTCTTCTCACCCATATAGTAACGCACTTCCGGAGCCACTTCCCAGAGTGCATAGCGGCGGTCCTTGTCGCTCCAGCTCCAAGAAGTCCACGAGCCGTTTACGGCAATGCCCCACGATGGGCAGATGCGCCATTCCACGCCAAGGTCGGGTGTCAGGGTAGCCCAGCGCAGCAGGTTGGCACGCAGGGAGAGATGATAATCATTTGTGATTTTGGTTTCCGACGGAGTGTCGGCAAGTGTATTTTGTTGAGCGGCTTTCTCTGCCTCTGCCTTTTCAGCGGCAAGTCGGGCTTCTTCCGCCTTGCGCTGCTCTTCGGCAAGCCGTTCCTGTTCGGCACGCTTCTCGGCTTCCAGTCGTTCGGCTTCCGCCTTGCGTCGTGCTTCCGCTTCCGCATCCGTCGCGGCTGTTTCCTTGACCGGTACCGTCAGGCGCACGGTGACAAAGTCTCCCTCAGTCGCATGGTTGCGGGTGATAAAGTTTTCTTCCTTGATTTCCGCACGGATAATCAGTTCGGATTTCACACGGTTGGCACGGATCTTCGCCGTGGCAAGGTTCTCGGCTTCGCTGCCCAGCGAATTGCAGTATCCGTCGACCAGTAGCGGCAGTTTGCCGTCAAGAATTGTTGCTTTGTTGTTTTCGATACATTCCAACAGGCGGGCAAGTTCCGTGTCATTGCCATTCCAAGGCACGTAGAACATGTCCTTCTGCGGAACGAACCGGAAGGTGTAGGTCGTGTCTGCTTTCTGCTGTGCAATGACAGGAAAAGTTACCGTCATCAGCCACAGAAACAAGGTAAGAAAAGTGATTTTTCTGCTCATATAAACTTGAATTTATTGTCTTTGTCTTCATCCAAAGTTAATAAATGACGTTTATTAGCCAAAAACTTTTTCTGTTGAAATACAGCGTTTTATAAAAATTGTCGTTTGAACGCTTTTTAAATTGTCGTTTGAGCACTTTTTTGTCGTTTGAGCACTTTTTTGTCGTTTGAGTAAATGATAGATTTTGTTGCATGAATTCTTTAAAAATAGTAATTTTCGGAATCGTTGATAATAAAACATTGACCTGAATTATGAGATATTTCTTGAAAACATTGGTGGCGATGGCATTGTCACTTGGATGCATTGCGGTAGCGAATGCGGAGCCTGGATTGAGGGCGGAGGGCCCTCGGGGGAAGTATAAGGTGGCGAAGGGTGCGGACCTGCGCATCTTGGACGACAACATCTGGGATTACAGCAAGGACACGATTCCGCCGGCTTGGCGGAAATTTGGGGAGGATCCTCGCGACAATGTCAGGGGGCCGCAGTTTGCGCGGCTGATTTCGGATTACGCACCGGATGTGTTCGCATTTCAGGAATATTCAAAACACATGCACGACGTGTTCTATCCGTTGGTGCAGAAAAAAGGATATCAGATAGCTTATGAGTCCGGGAAGAACTGGAACAATACACCTATATTCTATAAGCCTGATGAATTGGAGCTTCTTTATGTGAAGTTCAATCTTTATACGCCGTCGGAGTGGTGCAACCATGGCTCCAAGTCTTATACATCGGCTGTGTTTAAGCGTAAGAAGGATGGAAAGATTTTCGCATTGGTCGGGACGCATCTGTGGTGGAAGAGTGACAAGGCAAAGGCCGGCAGTACGCAGGCGAGGGCTTCACAGGTGCGTCTGATTATGGCTGAGGTGGAGGGGATTCTTGCCAAGTACAAGGATATTCCTGTTTTTGTCGTGGGGGATATGAATTGTGAGGAAAATACCGTTCCGATGCAGCAGTTTATACAGTCTGGTTATGTTCCTTGTTACAAGGCTGCGACTGTCTATGGTGATAATCACAATGGCCATCATATATGTAGCCCGACTGATAGGTATTCTACTGCGAGCAGAAGGAAGGCTGATACCAGGGAAGGTGGCGCCATCGACCATCTGTTCATTTATGATCCTGCCGGAACTGCCGAAGTGAAGGTGTTCGACTGCATCATGGAAGAGTATACCGTAAAGCTTACCGACCACTATCCGAATATCATTGACGTGAGACTGTAGTCCGCGAGCATCCTCTTATTGAATAATTACTGATGCAAATGTTCAAATCCATCAAAGACCAGACGGACGAAGTCCTTCTCGTGAAATTGAAGCGTGGCAATATCCGCAGTTTCGAGGCGATATATGACCGCTACGCTCCGATGGTATTGAATTTTGTCCGCAAGATGATCAAGGATCAGATGCGTGCGGAAGATATTACCCAGAACATATTCATGCGGCTTTATGTCTCACGGAACAGCCTGGAGCCGGGGCTCTCGCTAAAGAACTGGCTGTTCGTGTGCGCCAGGAACGAGGCGTTGGATGTTCTCAGGTCCAAATGGGCGAAGGATGTGGCGAAGGTTCAGGAGATAATGGAAGATGCCCAGG
>OHFW01000240.1_pt1 | contig 33040 bp, 20 predicted proteins | sample 1567601 | NCBI WGS metagenome assembly OHFW01 (sample SAMEA3879594, study PRJEB24766) | human gut metagenome | biome: human-associated habitat; feature: feces | place: USA | collected 1985/1987 | reverse complement strand
GCCCGCGGCGAATTGCGAAGCACCCTGAGCAGAGCGGGCTCTTGCCGCTGTTCGGGACAACATCAATACAGGACAGAAAGGCCGGATCTGCACACGAGGATTCAGGCACGGGGGCAGAAACCCACGATTCGCACACGTGCCCCCGTGGCCTCCGCAGGCACAGGCGCGCTGTAACTTACCTTGTTTTCGTGATGTGTACAGGGCGAACAGCACTATGATGGGACAAGTCTGAAAGCTGCTTAATAATAGCGGTGCGTGAAACGAAATCACGCACCGCTTTTCATATGACTGACAGAATCTTATTTTTCACGGAACTCGATGGCGAATCCGCCACCACGGGCCATGAACACAGGAACCACACTTTCAGATGTGACATCCTGTTCAGTAATCACGTAAGCCTGTGGATTCTTCTCGTAGTCAGCATCAGGAGCATCTGCATAAATCTTCGCCACATATGTCTTGCCCGGGTCGAGGAAATTCATCGGGATATCCAATGTCCTGCTGTTCTCGTCAGTAACGCCACCGGCAAACCATTGACCTGACTTCTTGGCCTTACGAGCAACAACGATATAATCACCAGGCTCGGCAAGAAGATATTTGCTCTTCTGCCAATCCACTGCTACATCCTTGATGAACTGGAAGGCATCAGCAAACCGGTCGTAATGCTCAGGGAAATCCGCTGCCATCTGGAGAGGAGAATACATTGTCAAGTAGAGCGCAAGCTGGTTGGCGATGGTCGCCTTGACCTTGGACGTATTCGAGCAGAACTTGGAGAGATCCATCTCGAAGATACCAGGAGTGAAATCCATCGGACCGCCATTCAGACGGGTGAACGGAAGAACGGTTACATGCATCGGCTCAGTACCGCCAAACGCCTGATACTCAGTTCCCCTCGCACTCTCATTGCCGACAAGGTTAGGATAGGTGCGGCACAATCCCGTAGGACGGACTGCCTCATGGGCATTGACCATGATATGATGCTTCGCAGCCTCCTTAATGGCATGGAGATAGTGGTTGTTCATCCATTGGCCGTAATGATACTCGCCGAAAGGCAGGATATCGCCCACATAGCCGCTCTTCACCGCATCGTAGCCATATTTCTCCATAAGATTGTAGGCAGCATCCATGTGGCGCTCGTAATTACGTACAGATGAGGAAGTTTCATGATGCATGAGGAGTTTCACGCCCTTGGAATGAGCATACTCGTTCAGCGCCTTGATGTCGAAATCAGGATAAGGTGTCACGAAATCGAAGACATAATCCTTGTTGCAGTTCGCCCAGTCTTCCCAGCCGACATTCCAGCCCTCGACCAGCACCTCGTCAAAGCCATGCTTGGCAGCGAAGTCGATGTAACGGCGCACATTCGCATTGTTCGCAGAATGCCTGCCGTTAGGCTTGGCCGCTGAATAATCTGAAACGCCGAGATGCACGGAAGAGAAGTCATCGGTATATGCCCAAGTGCCCTTTCCGGAAATCATCTCCCACCATACACCGACATATTTCACAGGATGAATCCATGAAACGTCATCATAGGCGCAAGGCTCATTAAGATTCAGCACGAGCCTGGACTCCAGCTGTTTACAAGCATTGTCCACCACCTGAATCGTCCTCCACGGGCTCTTGCACGGAGTCTGGAGACGGCCGCGCCAGCCCTGGGCGTCAGGCGTAAGTTCCGAGCGGAAAGTCAATGTCGCAGGGTCCAGGTCGAGGTGCATGCACGCATAATCCACCAGAGCAGCCTCATGGATATTCACATAGAGCCCCTCGTCAGTCTTCATCTGGAGAGAAGTCTGCACACCGGTCATCGAGAACGGAGTCTGCGAAGAATTGCCGCACATCGAAGCCTCCATCCTGGACTTGATTTCACTCAGACGGGATACGGTATATTGATATTCCTGCGTATCGTAATCGCCTGGAATCCAGAACGCTGTGTAATCGCCACCCATAGCGAATTCCGTCAGTTCGTCCTTGATCACGAAATAAGTCAGGCCCTTCTGCTCAGGGAACTCATAACGGAAACCGAGACCATCATCGAAAAGACGGAAACGTATGGTCATCCGTTTATCGGAAGCAGTCTGCACAAGATTGACAGCCAATTCGTTATAATGGTTGCGAATCTCCGACTCCTCGCCCCATACAGGCTGCCAAGTCTCATCGAAAGAGCAAGTGTCAATGCTCTCCACCTTGAAGCCGTCATGGAAAGACCAGCAAGGTTTCTTATCCTCTTTCTTGATATCCTTGTCCCCGAAAACCAGTTTCTGAGCCTTGAGCACACCACGCATTTCATATCCGAGATGACTCGGCCTGATGACTGCCGTTTCCCCGTAATTCAATGAATACATGGGACTTCCGTCTGGCGCAATGCCGAATTTCATGGAGAGGTTCCCGTCCGGAGACTTCAGGACAGAGACGTCGGAAAGTTCAGCCGCAGCACGTCCAGAGCCGCCACAGGACTGAATCAATGCCGATGCCGCGCAAAGGGCAGCACCTGCAAAAAGAATTCTTCTGAAAAGGTTCATATCAATGTTCATTTACGTTTGTACTCTACTACCAACGCCTGACGCGGACCCACTACCGTAGCATCATTGACCTCAACTGCTTCGCCGGTCATGACATCATGGCCATCATACAGTCCGTCAGCGATTTCCGCATAATGCGACCACGGAATCGACTTGCGGCCGCGGGAATTGTTGATGAAGACAAACACCGCCTCATCAGCATTGTAACGGAAATAAGCATAAGTATTGTCCCTGGTCAGGAAATGCAGGGTCTTGCCGTCGTGAATCACGCCCTTGCCCTTTCTCCATTGGAAAAGTTTGCGTGTAAAATCGTGAAGTTCAGCCACTTGACCAGCCGCAACAGGCTTGCCGTCGGTTCCTGTCAATGCAGCCTTGCGTCCTTCTTCAGTGAACCAGTTTTCCTTGTCACCTGCCCAGCCGCCCGGGAAATCCACACGGAGACCGCCATGTCCCTGGCTCCTGTCCCTGGAGACGAACATCATCTCGTCACCGGCGAAAATCTGAGGGAAGCCACGCATAGTAGCCATCATGGTCATCACAAGTTTCAGTCTGTCAGGATTTTGCCTTACCACGTCACCGATACGGTCAGTATCATGGTTTCCAGGGAAAATCATCATCTTGGAAAGGTCGTGATATACGAAATCGTGTGAAAGACAGTCATATACCTTGGTCATGCCCGCACCCCATTGAAGAGAATCAGTCGGAACGCCGGCGCAAATCGCATCATACAGAGGGAAGTCCATGATGGACGGGAGATTCGAATTGAATCCGTCCTTGTTCTCGTTATCAGCCTGCCAATAAGCAAGTTGCGGAATGGATGACGTCCAGCACTCCCCTACGATATTGAAATTAGGATATTCCGTGCGGACAGCCTTGCACCATCTGCTCATCGGTTCCTTTTCATTGTACGGATAGGTATCGACCCTGAAACCGTCCAAGCCAGAATATTCAATCCACCAGATGGCCCACTGCTGGAAATACTTGAGAGTGAACGGATTGTCCAGGTTCATATCCGGCATGGAAGAAACAAACCAGCCGCTTTCCTGGAGATTCAGGTCATACTTCGAAGCATTCGGGTCCATATTGGTCGAGAAGCAGACATTGGTTCCGGTATATTCAGGAAACTGATGAATCCAGTCGGCAAACGGAAGATCTTTCATCCACCAATGCGCTGTACCGCAATGATTTGTGACGATATCCATCACCACCTTCAAGCCCTTTTCATGAGCCTTCGCCACCATCTCGCGGTAAAGTTCATTGGAACCGAAGCGCGAGTCAATATGATAGTAGTCCGAGCAGGCATAGCCGTGATATGAACCATCCGGCTCATTGTCCTCAAGCAGCGGAGTGCACCAGATCGCCGTCGCGCCGAGATCCTCTATGTAATCCAGATGGTCAATGATTCCCTGAATATCACCGCCATGGCGTCCGAAATACTTGCTGCGGTCAGACTTTTCAGCGGTGTCAGAAGTAGAGTCATTGGACGGATCCCCGTTTGCAAAACGGTCAGGCATAATGAGATATATCATGTCCGCAGCAGTATAACTCTTCCTCTGGACTGAGCCGGATTCACGGGCCGCAATCTCATACGGATACTTGAACGCAGGCTTACCGTCCTTGCTGAACACAAGATAATATGTACCAGGTGCAGCATCCTTGAGAATATTTACGTCAATGAACAGATAGTTTGGGCTGTCAGCCTTGTGTATTTTATTGACCTTCACCCCGTTGCCGCCCTCGATAGCGACATCGTACTCTGAAACGCCTTCACCTTGTACGAGAAGCTGGAGCTGGGCTTTCATCCCCACCCACCACGAAAGCGGTTCGACTCTACTGACCTGCTCCATATCTGCATCAGCGACAGAATCAGGAACAAAAACTGAATTTCCGACACAAGCCGTAAGCATTACTGCCGTCATAAGTCCAATTGTTCTTTTCATATGCAAAAGTATCATTTAATATCCAAATTCCAATTCCAAGGAGAACAAAGTTGGGCAGTGACAGTCACAACATCATTGCCCAGCACCCTTCTGAAAACAAGCGTGCTGTCCTCCGTTGAAACCACTTCGAAACGTCCTCCCTTGTCACCCGGACGCAGTGCAGGATGCTCATGACGGAGCTTTATAAGATCCTGATAGAACTGAGTAAATTCATTCACCTCCCACGCAGGAACCGGGTCTTTTTCGAAGAACTGGAAACGATGGTTCCAACCCATTTCCTGCCCCGTGTAGATCAACGGCTGTCCGCCAGGAAGTGTAAATGTCAATACCGCCATTACTTTTGCAGCATCGCCCATTCTTTCGAACTCAGTTCCGGCCCATGAATTTTCGTCATGATTCGAAGTGAACATCAGACGGAAAGCATCCTGAGGGAAGCGCTCGGCATCATGCTTTACATATTCCAGAAGTTCAGGAATGCCCTTCTTCCCCTGAGCAATGTCATTCAGCAGATGGTGAAGTTCCCATGCATAGGACGCATCGAAACCGGATTCATGAAGCTTAGGGTCTTCGCCCTCGGCAAGCATGTACATCTCAGGCCAATCCTTTCTGAGTGAGGAGATTGTCTTCGTCCAAAATTCAAAAGGCACCTCACATGCCATATCGCAGCGGAAGCCGTCAATGCCCTTGGACATCCAGAAACGCATTGCATTTTCCTGAGCATCCCAGACATCTACATTGTCATAATTCAGTGCGGCAATGTCGGTCCAGTCATATTGAACGACAGTGTTTCCGACGGAATCCCTCTCATACCAGTCGGACGGTTTCGAGTCGATCCACACCGCATCCGGTGATGTATGGTTCGCCACCCAGTCGAGTATCACACGGAATCCCTGGGACTTGGCTTCAGTAAGAAAAGCCTCGAAATCCTGCATTGTACCGAACTCCGGATTCACTGCGCAATAGTCCTTTACGGCATAGTAGGAGCCGAGAGTCCCCTTACGCTCCTTTTCTCCGATAGGGTAAATCGGCATAAGCCAGATAACGTCCACTCCGAGTTCCTTCAGGCGCGGAAGCTGGGCCTGGGCCGCAGCAAAAGTGCCCTCCGGAGTGTACTGGCGCACGTTCATTTCATAAACGACGGCATCGTAAGTCCAGGCGGCATGAGGGGATTTCTCCGCACAAGACGCAAACATCAGAACCGCAAGGGCCGCAATCAATATCTTCTTCATAATCATTTATTTAGCAAATCTCATATACGACGGGAGCAATTATCTCTTGGCGAATGGTGAAAGTGCGACTGTCGGCTTGCCATCCTTGAAAGCACCGAGGTCGTAGCCGTTACGGCCAGGCTCAGACTCCGGCTCCCAATAGAAGATGCCTTTGAAACGCTTCACGTCCTTAAGACCGTTCCACAATGCCTCAAGCGCCTCCTTGCCCTTCTCCGGTTCAACAGCCGGCATTCCGAACTCAACCAGCATCACATCCTTGTTGTAGGACTTGATCAGCTGAGGAATATTGGCAACCGTCTGATTCACTTTCTCTTCCCATGGTTCGAATGCCTTAATTTCATCTTTCCAATATGAAGGATACAACGAAAGGCCTATCATGTCGTATTTCACGCCGGTATCCGCCATGAGAGAATAGAACCACTGGAGGGTATCCATTTTCCAGGCATTGTCAATGTGAAGTATTACGGAAGCACTGGGATAAACCGCCTTAACTTGGTCAGCACCGGCCTTGAACAGTTTTGCGAAGCCGGAAGCACTTTGTTCCTTGACGCGCCCCTTTTCCCAGAGCATACCGTTGGTCACCTCGTTTCCGACCTGCACCCATGTAACATCCGCGCCTCTGTCCTTCAATGTGTTGAGAACATCGGAAGTATGTTCTGCCACAGCATCAGCCATAGCATTCAAATCGTAAGACTCCCACGCGGCAGGAACATACTGTTTGCCAGGATCCGCCCAATCATCTGAATAATGGAAATCAATCATTATCTTCATGCCGAGTTCCTTAGCCCTCTGACATTTCTTGAGAACGTCTGCCTTATTGTTCCAGCCGTTCTTTGGATTCACCCATACTCTGAAACGCAATGAGTTGAATCCCAACGACTTCATCAGAGAAGGACAATCCATCTCCACACCGGAAGCGGAATAGAATTTATAGCCTTTGCTTTCCATTTCCGTGTACCAGCCGATGTCGGCTCCCTTCGCGAATGCCGGTTTCGTGGGCTTTCCGCCTGAAGGAGAATCAGACTCCCCACAAGAAGACAGGGACAGAACCGCCAATACACACAATGTCTTGATCAACTTATTCATAAATGGTCAGTTTACTCTAATACAAGCAATTTAAAATCACTGGAATCAAGATTCAAGGTAAGGGAATTGTGGCCGTCCGCGTCTGTCGTCACATTGTAAGAGCCGGAGCCGAAGCCCGGATAAACCTTCCAGGTCCCCGGTTTCGGAAGCCATGCAGTGATATCTTTCCTTTCCAACGAGAAATTGCCGATGACAGCAAATGCCTTTCCGTCAACGGTACAGTAGATAAACCGACCGTCATTCCAGTTTCCGCCGGATACATACCATGAGAAATCAGCATCGGAAGAGAAGAAACGCGGATTCTCCTTTCGGAATTTCATCAATGATGCGTATGTGTCATGAAGGGCCTTGCGGTCAGCATTTTCCAGATATTCCCAGTGAACAGGCTTCTTGCCGGTCCTGCCGTTCTCTTCTATCGAGATGTCATAACCGAGTTCCTCGAACTGCCAGAGCATCTTAGGTCCCGGAACTGTGAGGAAAAATGCCGCATTGAGCGCTTCACGTTTCATTCTGGCGTCCAAGTTCGAGTCTCCGCTGATGCCTGACGCGCCTTCTTTAAGTGCTTTGTAGGCAGTCCTTTCCTCATCGTGGCTTTCCATAAATCCCACATATGCGCCGAACGGCATTGCAGAACCTGTCCAGAGGCCTTCAAAACCACTTCCGGCAGACTTGCCCATGGCTGACTGGCAATAAGCATTGTTCAGATTTCTCCAGACCTTCGCCCCGGCTTCGGCAAGAGCCTTTTCCTCACTGGTCTCGCAGAAATGTTCCAGAATCACTACGGCATTCGGGTTATAGCTTTTCACGCTCTTTGTGTAGTCCGTAAGGATGTCCACGCGGCTCTGGTCGTAGTTGGAAGCGGTACTTTCGTCGCTCTTCTTGTTTGTGAAGCCCTTGGTGAGGTCGAAACGGAAACCATCGACATGATATTCTTCCATAAGATACTTCAGGCTTTCCTTCACATGCTCACTGAAAGGCTGGTACTCGTGATTCCAGTCGTGGAACACGCTGTACGGATGAGGAGCATCTACATTGAACCAAGGATTGTCGGATGCGGTCTTGTTGTTCTTCGAATCCCAGTAAAGTTTCGCATACGGATGTGCACCGGTCGCCTGATTGTAAACGACATCCACGATTACGGCCATACCCCTGGCATGACATCCGTCAATGAACTGCTTGTACATATTACGCGTACCATAGGCCTTGTCGAGAGCGAAATATGAGCATGGGTTATAGCCCCAGCTGTCATTGCCGTCAAATTCCTGTATCGGCATAAGTTCCACGGCATTGACACCGAGAGAAGAGAGATAGTCGAGCTTCCCGAGAGCACCCGGAATGTCACCGGTAGATGTGAAATCGCGGAAATGCATCTCGTAGATCACGAGGTCGTTCTGGTCTGCGATCTTGAAGCCGGTGCTTGTCCAGTTATAGACATCCTTGTTCACCATGAACGAAGATACCAGTCCGCTTGTGCCCTTAGGATATGCCGGAAGGTCAGGATAAGTCGAGGATGAAATGTATTTGTCATTCGAGCCATCGTAAACGATCTCAGTATAAGGATCATGTATGCGGAAAGCCGAGCCGTCCTTGTTCACGAGATAGTACTGGAACATATATTCCTTGTCCGGATCCACATTTGTCAATGTGAACCACCAGCAGCCTGCCGCGTCGTCACGCTTCATGGAATAGTCATTGGAACGCTGCCAATTGGAGAATTCACCTGTCAGATAACAGTATTCGTGGCGTTTGTTCTTGTTGTCGAGATCGCGCAGCACCAGGGTCACGCTACCGTCGGAATTATAATTGATACCGTAATGGGCGCCCGCAGGCATTGTCTCATTCACGACCGGCTTAGGCTCGAAAACGAATTTGTCGTCTTTCACTTTGACGAACAGGTCCTCGGTCTGGAGCTTTCTGTCGGCGCTACGCACGACTACACCGATCTTGTTTACAGGTGTATCACCGGAATCGAACCATTCCCTGACGGATGGCCGGATCGGAAGTTTCCAGAGATTCTTCTCCTCGCACGGCTGCCATTTGCATTTGTCAATGTTTTCTTCCCATTCAGCCTGGACGAACATCCACTCCGCCTCAACCACACCGATGTGGGCATACAAGTCTCCCTTGTAATCATAGAACGGGGATTTCTGGTCCGCCCTGTAATAAAGCACGCACGAAGCATCAGTCTCAGGCAATTCAGGAATCGCAAAAAGTCCTGTAGCAGAAGGATTTATAAGTTCATCTACAGGATGCTGAGTCACATTTACGACAGCGGTCTTGTATCCGGTCGCGGAAAACGAAATGGTCGCTGTCCTCAGTTCCTTGTTGTTTTCAGAAACTGTGACAACGATATCGCACGAACCGGTTCCCGATGTCTTGTCTATTTCAAGCCAGTCATTCTTGGAGACTGTAGCCGTCCACTGTGACGCATTTGTCTTGAGTTCCAATGTCTGCGATGTTGCCGCTCTGGTAAAGAACAATGCGTCAGGCGTGACTTGCAGTTTCTTCCCCTGCTGGACTTGTTCTTCCTTGCTGCAGGAAACGAGTGCCGACAGACACAGAACGGACAGGACAAAAAATCTTGTAATGTTTTTCATGATAAATTAGAGTTTCACAAGTACTGGCTTGAGAATTTTTCAAAAAGGGCAGGCCTTTCCTTAGCGCAGGGCCTGCCCGGATTATAAATTCAGAAAATCCACACTTTAGCTCAGGAGATCGAGACTGAAATCAGATGTCTCAGTATTGAATACGAGCGAGTATTCTCCGGCTGGTTTAGTGAACTTGATATTACCTCCGCCGAAAACGACATTATCCAACTCTCCTCCGAAAGAATATGTCCAGTCAGAATTGAAACGGATCTTGATCTCGTCATCCGGTTTCATTTTAAAATCTATTGCCGCAGCCCATTTTGAACCTTTCTTCGACATCGAGAAGAATGTTCCCCAGCCCGAAGCCTCGAAACTGCCGCCGATTTCGAGATTCTTCACCTGAACCATCACGAGTGTTCCGTTCTTCTTGTCAAGCTTGATGTAATACAATCCTGAAGGGACTTTGATGTTGGAACCGCCCAGTGTATTCGATTCCGCATATGCAAATGGGAGGGACTCGCTGCCTTTGGTTTCTACTGTCACATCCTCGAAGCCGAAATCAGTTTCTGACCATGAAGGAGTCGCACTGAACTTGAATTCCACATCAGAATCATCCGCAGTGAAGAGATCCACAAAGCCCTGGTACACGCCTTTCTGCTTAGTGGAGAGAGAGAGTGCAGGAGCATTGGCAACATCCCACTTCTGATAACTTCCAGGAAGCCACATCTTTTCAGGGAATGAAAGGATATAGGTAGTAATCTTGACTTTTACGGCATTTGAAACGACACCGTCAGGAATACTCGTGCAATATGCATATACCTTGAATGTCAATTCTGCTTCCTTGCCTTCAGTTGCGCCTGCAGCAATTACAGCTTCATTAAGACCGTCAACAGTGGTCCTGTATGATGTTCCGTCAAGGTTTTTGGCAAGTTCCGTTTCTTTGCCGTCACCGCACGTCATGGTAACCTTGTATGTAACGTCCTCACCATACTCAAGTCTGGCAGCAGCCCAACCAAGGACCTCGATTTCGTCAGCAGCTTTTTCCTTGTCGAGGACGATCGCTGGTGCAGGTGCACTCAATACAGGTGCGACAGCATCGTCATAGAAGTAAACCTTCACGGCTAATGCCGGAGAGGAATACACATTACCTGCATTGTCAGCAACATTCACGGAGAATGAGAGCTGATGGGTCGCATTCTTTTCCAACTCGAAATTAGTCTTGAGGAAGGATCTGAGTTCCTCCTTGGAGATGGTGCAGAACGCATCTTTGATTCCCTGTTTGAGGACGGCTGTTTTTTCTCCGCTCTTGACATTCAAGTTATAGAGATATGCATCAGCATCGATGAAACGCGCAGCGGTCCAGGTAAAAGTCACGGATTCCGCCTTGGTTCCGTTGGTAATGAGGATATCCGAATGTGCATCCATCACCGGAGCGACTGGACTCGTCGAGAAGGTGTCCTCACTTTCTATGGTGCAGGCTACTGCCGCAATAGCTACGGCAGAGGCTGCAAATATATTTCTAATCCATTTCATAAGTCAAACCTGTTTATTGTTTTTCATAAGTCACCACAATCGGTGTCCTGTTGGCGTACAGGCGGACGATATAGTCACCTGTTCCAGGAGCAGGAATGTTCTCACCACCCTTGGTGATTTCAAAGCCGCCGGCAATGTCTGTAGTTGCAACTGCGCTGCCGTACTTGTGTTCCCAACTTCCGTTCAGTCTAAGAAGCCACGCCTTGCCTTCAGTGAAGCTGATGACTGGAGACTCCCAGACATTCTTCGCAGCATTGTACGTGAATTCAGGCTCCTCGCTCTCTTTCCATTCGTTAAAATCTCCGATAAGAGCAACTTTGGATACGACCTCCCTTGCGACAGTCTTAGTCTTGGTGTTGATGGTCAGCCACATGATCGGCTCTTCAGCAGACACGGAGAAGTTTCCGTCACTATTTGCAGGATCTGCAACTTCCCAGCCTTCCGGTTTATATCCGTCATTCATTCCGACCCATGACTGATTCTCATCGACAATTTTGAAATAATAAGGAGTTTCAGCCTTGTTGGACACATCCACCAGAATCTTGTAGGTGCTGGTTCCTGCCTCGACTTCTATGATTTCAGTTCCGAACTGACTCCAATCCTGATACTTTCCAGGAAGCCAGATGCTCTTCTTAGGAGGAAGATAGGTATGAACCATGAAAGAAACTTTTTCCGAAGTCAATACCGGTGAGTTCACCACGTCTTTCAGAGTTGCTTCCACATAGGCACTGATGGTAACATCGGAATTCTTTTCACCGTTCAGTGAACTGCATACCATACCTACAAAGTCGCCCTTGTTGATGCTGAGAGAATTCTTGTAGTTCTGTCCTACAAGAACCTTCTCCTTTCCAAGTTCCGCATATACGGAGTAGAGAATTTCAGTCTTTGCTCCAAAATCAGCAGGATCCCATGTGAAGATCACCTGCTCCACCTTGGTGGTGTTCGCATCCGAGAGGACATTGGAAACCGGCCTGAGAACAGGAGCCGTCATATCTGACGAAATCTGTTCCATTGGCAAATCCAAGGTGCAGGATGCAGCCAGAGCCGCAATAGCGGCAATTGCCATATATTTCAATGATTTCATAATATCGATTTTATAATGTTGTCAATCCGATTAATAACCTTCATTCTGGATGAGGTTGCTGTTGGAGCTGAGGTCGCTCTGGATAATCGGGAATATGGTCCTGTATGAAGGAATCGCAATCTTACCATTCAAGATACCGCCCTTGAGTGTCCAAGGATAGTTCACGTCCGTAAACTTGCCGAAACGGATGAGATCGACACGACGGTGACCTTCCCACATGAACTCGCGGGCCCTTTCATCAAGCAGCCATTCGAGCCTGATCGTCGTCGGCATCGGAACGCCTGCACGGTTGCGAAGTTCCTTTACATATTCCAATGCCTTGGAATCCTTGACTGTACCGCCGTTCAGACGGGCATCTGCCTCAGCATAGTTGAGATACATTTCGGCCAGACGGAAAACAGGCATGTCGGCAGAAGAAAGTTTCCAGTTTCCAGGGACACCGTCCTGCTGGGCGAGTTTGTCATTAGAATCAAGTCCGCAGAACTTCCAGCACATCCAGCCTGTTGAAACCTTATTTCCATCAAACTCCTTGGTTGAGCCATAATTCGTAAAGAACGCGCGTTTGTCGCTGGTAGCCCTGTCATATCCGAAGACATTGGTCTTGCTGCCCCAGACTACGCCATTGAGATCGAAACGGGCCACATAGTCATCAGGCACATGGTAACCTGCCCAGTTCTCGCCATTGATCTTCGGCAATCCGAACTCAGCTCCGAGCTTGAGGTTCGCGTCCTCGCTGAGGGATGCTGAAGCGAAGGTGGAAGTACCGCCCCAGCTCTGGGTAGAAACTCTGTCGTAAGCAATTGCGAAGATGAACTCTTTCTCTGCAGAACCGTTCTCGGTATTGTCCTGACGGAACATATCTGAATACTTAGGAGCGAGGGTATAACCCATTTCTATCACCTTCTGCGCAGCATCCTTTGCATCCTGCCATCTTGCTGTTCCGGTATAGACCTCGGCATTGAGATACATACGGCTGAGGAGAGCCCAGACTGAGCCCTTGGTAGGACGTGGATAAGGAACGGCACCTTTTGCAGGCATTGCGCTATTGTCTGAACCGAGGTCAAGAAGCTCTGTTTCAAGCCATTTGAAGAGGTCCGCCCTGGTAATGCGGGATGGATTGTCGCCACCGATGTTCTCCGGCATAGGGAAAGGAGGGTTACCGAATTCGTCCATGAGAACGTAGAAGAACATTGCCCTGTGGAAACGTGCCTCTGCCCTGTAACCTGCAATTTCGCCCTTGATTCCTGACTGTCCGCGGGCGTCGAGTTTGCTGTCCGTGGTCTGGAGAAGGAATTCGTTAGCGAGAGCGATGGCCTTCACTGCACGAGTATATACGGCTACCAAAGCGTCGTTTGAGCCAGTTCCCCATGAATCGTGCTGAAGTTCAGTAAGATAAGAGTCACCCCAGACGCACTTGAGGCCGTCACAGGTCATTTCGTTCATGTTGAACCACTGTCTCAGGAACTCTGACTGTCCTGAATCTGAGAATCCGAGGTCATTTTTGCCAGCATCATCCTGTCCTACAAGCATATAATAGCCATTGATGTAGGAGAGGGCCTTGAGATAGTTCTCTTCATTGGCATACGCGTTTTCAGACGTGAAGTCAGTCGTGTTCAAAGGGAGGGTGTCCAGATCCTTCAGACATGATGAAAACAGTATTGCCGCAAATGAAAGTATTAATATTTTGTTTATGATTTTCATATTGTTGGTCCTCCTGCTTAGAATGTGATGTTAAGACGAAGAGTGTAGAGACGAGGACGAGGATATACATAATTATCCACACCATCGATATTGTTGATTTCCGGATCAAGTCCTGAATATTTGGTGAATGTGCATACATTCTGGACAGAACCTGCAAGACGGATCTTGAGATTGTTCTTCACGTTGAAGGTATATCCGAGATTGATGTCGTCAATCTTGAAGAATGTAGCATCCTCAATCCAAAGGTCTGAGTATTTCTGGTTCTCGCTGTTAGGAGCATGCCAGCCAGGAAGAAGCCACTTTGCACAAAGGTTGTCAATGTAACCCTTGGTCCAGTTGTCACTGTAAGATGAAGAATATCCGAGAGCGACCTTGTTGACGAGCTCAGCACCGATGGAGCCGTGTCCGTTGATACCGAAATCCCAGTTCCTGTATCTCACCTGAGTGCTGATACCGTAGTATGCCCAAGGTGTAGCGCTGCATCCGGTCATGTAACGGTCATCAGCATTGATCTTGCCGTCGCCGTTGCGGTCCACGAAAGCATTCTGGACAGGCTTGCCCTCTGCATCGTAAAGCTGCTGGTACATATAGTATGTATAAGGAGCGAAGCCCTTGCGGTGAAGTGAACTGAAACCGACATTGGCACCCATTGAAGGACCTGTCTCGACTCCGAGGTAGGTTTCATCGCTGTTGGTAAGCTTGGTGATCTTCACATCCTGGAAGGTGATGTTTCCACCGATTTTCCAGTTCCAGTCCTTGGTCTCTACAGGAACGAAATTGGCTGAAAGCTCTATGCCCTTGTTCACCATGGATCCGATATTGGAAATCACCTGCTTGCCGAAGTTGGAACCGAGAGGAATGGAGATATTGTTCAGGAGGTCGAATGTATTTCTGTAGTAAGCCTCGACCGTACCGGTGATCCTGTCATTGAGGAATCCGAAATCCAATCCTACGTTGTAAGTCTCGGTGGTCTCCCATTTGATGTTAGGGTTGTAGGCCAGAGGTGAAAGAAGGTTGTAAGCCTTGCCGTCCGGTCCCATAGGATACCGCATTGTCACAGACGCTGATTCATAATATCTTGCGATGTACGGATAGTAGTCATCTCCGATATCCTGCTGTCCTGTGCGACCCCATCCGAGACGGAACTTGAGAGCTGAAACAGTCCTGTTGTCCTTCAAGAAACTTTCATTGGCAATGTTCCATGCAAATGCTGCTGCCGGGAAGAAACCCCAACGGTTAGATGGAGAGAAACGGCTGGAAGCATCACCACGGGCGGTGAAAGTAAAGAGATATCTCGAATCGTAGTTATAATTCAGACGTCCGAAGAATGAAATCAGATAATACTCCTTGGCATTGACCGGAGCGATATGGTACTCGGTCGCCCTGTCGTTGTTGTAGTACTGGGAGTTCTCATACTTGATGTAGTTGTGCTGCCAGGAATAACCTGCCATCGCATTGAAATTGTGCTTTCCCCAAGTCTCGTTGTAGTCGAGGTAGGCCTCCAGAAGCATGTTCTTGTTGAAGTTCTGGTATTTCTCATAGAGGTCCGGAGCACTGGTGAGAGAACCACGGGAACCGATTTCATTATACTTGGTACCGTTGGTCTTGGCGATATCCATACCCAAGTTGAGGTTTGCCCTCAACGCCTCAAGTCCATGAACCTTGTAGTCGATCTGCAAGTTGCCTACACCACGATAGGTGTGTCCGTAGTTCACATAGTCATAAACGGAAGAAAGAGGGTTGGCAGCAGCCATCGTATTAGGCACGCCTGCACTGATCCAGTTCCAGTAACCGTTGGAGATGACAGATTTGTCAATGTTGCCGTCAGCATCCGTGAAATAGATCGGCTTGGTAGGGTCGAATAACAGAGCGCTCTCCACAGGGTTGTTGGCCCAGTTGGTATGCTGGTAAACGCCCTTTGCATTGAAATTGATCGACAGATGATTGTCGAAGAATTTAGGCGAAAGGCTTACGTCGATGTTGCCTCTCTGGTTGTCACCGACCTTGATGGTAGCCTGGTCGAGGTTGTAGCCCATGCTGACACGGAACGGAACTACCCCCCCCGAGTAAAGGCTGATGTTGTGGTCGGTATTTATGCCGATACGGTAAATCTGTTTCTGCCAGTCAGTGTCGTACATTGTACCGTCCACTCCGAGGAGGCCGACTGCCTCAGGACGATGTTCCTGTATGTAGTTGAAGAACTGGTCGCCGTTCATCATCTTGATGACATCCTTGTTCTGCTTAGCTGAGACACTGCCGCTGTAGCTTACATGGATTCCTTTGCCTGAGCCTTTCTTGGTAGTGATGATGATCACACCGTTGGAAGCGCGGGAACCGTAGATCGCTGTAGCTGAAGCATCCTTGAGGACAGCGTAAGATTCAATGTCATTAGGATTGACAGTAGCCAGAGGGTCACCCATACCTGCGCCGCCGTCCTTGGTGACAGGCACGCCGTCAATGACGATTAGAGGGTCATTTGACGCGGTAAGTGATGCTGCGCCACGGATTCTGATGGTAGAAGAAGCTCCCGGCTGGCCGTTGGCAGGAGTGATGTTCAATCCGGAAACCTTACCGAGAAGCATTGAACTCGGAGAAGTCACGGCACCACGGTTCACTTCCTCTGCATTGATGGCAGTAACGGAACCGGTCATATCGCTTTTCTTGACCGAACCGTAACCGATGACCACTACATCGTCGAGATACATCGTATCTTCTTCAATGACGACTTTGGCCGGATTGGTCTTCGCAACGAATGTCACGGTCTTGTATCCGATGCAGCTTACCTCCACGACAGCATCAGCTGATGACACCTTGAGGGTGTAATTGCCGTCGATATCGGTAGATAATCCATTGGTGGTACCTTTCTCGAGAACAGTCGCGCCGATGACTGGCTGACCGGTCTGGTCCGTGACGGTACCCCTTATCTCATATCCGTTCTGAGCGGACATGTCAGGAATGATGAGGAATAGTCCTATCAGTCCAACTATAAAAGATAAAAATCTGTTCATAGGGTCCTTTTGTTATTAGTTTGGTAAATATTGTATTTCTTGTTGTTATTTTTCTCTTACAAATGCGACAGAGAGCGCCGCAAGCAGCATGAAGACACATGCAAGCGCCAGCATCATGACAGCATTCGAGCCGAAACAGTACTTTACAATAACTCCACCCGTAAGTCCGATGACAATCTGTGGTATAGTGATCGTAAAGTTAAAAATTCCCATGTAAACTCCCATACGCTTCGGGTCCACGGCCCTGGAAAGGATGGCGTAAGGCATGGCGAGAATACCTGCCCAGGCGATACCGATGCACAGCATAGGAAGCATGAGCGCATATTTGTCTTTAAGAAGCACAAGCCCGGCGAAACCTACGGCACCGAAAAGCAGACAGGATGCATAGACGGTCTTGTTGCCGAATCTGGAGGCCAATTTCGTCATGAAAAGCGCCGCGATACATGCAGGAATCGGATATACACCATTGAGCACACCTACCCATGTCTGAGTCGCGCCTTCCGAAAGGAGCACTCCCCCGTCAGTCACGGAACCTGTGATAGCAGGCTTCAGATATGTCCACATGATGAACAATGCCGCCCATGAGAAGAACTGGGTGATGCCCAGACGGACCATTGCCGAAGGAGTATTCCGGAGCAATGTCATGAAAGAAGCCTTCTCAGCCGGTCCTTCTTCCACTGCGAGGCCATTGTATTCTGCAAATTCCTTAGGAGGATATTCCCTGGTCTTGAACGCGGTCACCAATACTGTGGCAAGCAGGACAGCTCCACCTATATAATATGACCACGCGATGTGAGATGAAACCTGTCCGGAAACAGCCTCGTCGCTCACCCCGCACCAAGTCATGATCAGCGGCAATACGGCACCGATTACAGCACCGATATTGATAAGAAATGTCTGAACCACATAACCTTCCGTCTTCTGCGAATCGTCCAGCATGTCAGCCACAAGCGCCCTGAACGGCTGCATCGTGACATTGAACGAAAGATCCATGAAGAGGAGGATGAACGCGCCCATCGCGAGCGGGGCCAAGGCCAGAAGCGTCGGGCAGTTAGGCATGAGCATCAGTGCCAATGTCGAGATCAATGCACCACCGAGTATATACGGGATACGTCTGCCGAATCTGGTCCAGGTACCGTCAGAGAACATGCCGACTATCGGCTGTATGACCATACCTGCCAATGGGGCAGCAAGCCAGAAATAGCTCAGATGACTCACATCGGCGCCAAGTGACTCGAAGATGGTGGACGTATTGGAATTCTGCAGAGAATACCCTATCTGGACACCTAAGAATCCGAAACTGAGATTCCATATCTGCCAAAATGATAATTTCGGTTTTTTACTCATTGGTTTCCGTGTTATTATCCTGTTTATGCGGTAGCGGAACTGACAGCTCCGCAAATCGTATCATTGTCATAAAACGTTTGCGAATTTATCAATTAAAATTTCATATTTAATATGAGAACCGACGGACGGGCGGAATTGGCAGACGGATGGAAAAAATCAGACGACGAAATAAAAACGTTTTTTGGGTTTTCATCAATTATTTCTACCTTTATGCTTATGAATTGGTCGAAAATAAAGCCGTCAGGCATTGTACATATATTCGCGCTTCTGCACGCCGCTGTGACCATCCTGTGTCGGGAGGCCGGAATCGGGGATGAACTGTTTCTCACTGTGCTCACGATGACAATGATTCTTCTCGTCTGCCTGAAGAAGAACCTTAACCTGGAACTTACAGCCGGGATAATCATCGTCATCAATGTTACCGGCTATCTGCTGGGAACAGCCGGAGCGAACCTCATCGGTTTGCTTTTCAGCTCCGAACTGGCAGTACATGCCATCTCCACTGCATTCACCACAGAACTTTTAGGCTGGTGCACCATCCTGGTCGGGGACATACTCAAGCGGCTGCACCTGGTTTCCAACACCACCAGAATGCCACACCTTCCGTGGCTGATCGCAGTCGTATGCGCCATCTTCCTTTTCAGACTGTCCATCATCGCTTTCAGCGACATGAACATCATCTCTGACGGCGGACTGTACAGGAACCTGCTGAGGCTGCTGTACAATGTCCCGGTCTGCATCATACTGGTCTGCCTCAATATAATATATGTAAGGTTTGCCAGAACACGTCTGGGCAAGAAGCCTGCATATGTCCGCTGGACGGCATTGACCTCATTCCTGATCCTGGCCGTCTCAGGTTCGGCTTTTGCTGTCGGCATCGGGCTTCCTTTCGCCATACTGCCGCTGCCTCCGGCTCACGACATAGCAGAAACCGCCGTCGTGGTATTCATCGCCGAAATGCTGTTCTACGCATTGACCTATATGGCTGATTACGTGTGGGTTACGCATCAGGACGTGAGGGCGGAAAAGACGAAACGCCACAAGGCCCAGTTCGAATACCTGAAACTCAAGCAGCAGGTAAACCCGCATTTCCTGTTCAACTCTCTGAACGTCCTCGACTGTCTTATCTGCGAAAACAAGAACGAGGAAGCGAGCCTGTTCGTGCACAAGCTCGCCGGCATCTTCCGGTATATGCTTAAGAATGACGCACTTACACTTATAAGTCTGCGAGAAGAATTGAAATTCACTGAAATGTATGCAGACCTCCTCAAGGTGCGCTTCGCCTCCGGGTTCGAGGTCAATGCAGATGTTCCGGAGTCCTGCCTGTCCTGCAATGTAGTTCCATGCTCCATCCAGATGCTGGTGGAGAATGCACTCAAACATAATCAGGTATCGCCGGACAATCCGCTCTGCATCCATATTGTGGCGAGCGGGCAGAAGATTACCGTGACCAACAACAAATCACCTAAACTGGCGGCTTCGGAGGATTCCACCAAGGTCGGACTGAATTATATCCGCCAGCAATACATTGACCTGTCGGGCAATGACATTGAAATAAACGATGACGGGGCCGAGTACTCGGTATCGCTTCCGCTGCTGCCCGCAGAAAAAACCACATAAAAATTTCGGATTATGACATTGAAAGTATTGATAGTAGAAGATGAACCGATGGCTCAGGCCAATCTGAGCCGAACTCTACAGAAGTATTACCCGGATTTGGAAATCATCGGCACGACAAGTTCTGTCAGCGGCACGGTGGAGTGGCTGAAGGGGCATTCTGTCGATGTCATCTTCATGGACGTGGAACTTTCCGACGGGGACTGCTTCAGCATCTTCAGACAGATCAATGTGGATGCGAAGATCGTAATGACCACTGCCTATGACAGTTACGCCGTAAAGGCTTTTGAAGTGAACAGCGTGGACTATCTCCTTAAGCCTATAGAGAAGGAGGACCTGGACAGGGCGGTCCAGCGCTGCCGCAATTCGTCCGGAGTCACGGACATGTCCGCGCTGCTCTCGACACTGGCCGGAAACCAGCAACAGGCAGAATACCGCCAGAAAATCATGGTCCGCCTGAACGACAAGATCCTGCCGGTTTCCGTCAATGACATCTCATACTTCCTTTCAGAGGACAAGGTCACCTGGATGTTCAAGTCCGACGGGTCGAAATATGTTCTGGACCAGTCACTCGACGTACTGTCCTCACAGCTGGACCCTTCCCGCTTTTTCAGGATTTCACGGGGCTGCATAATCTCATCTGCCGCAGTGCGCAGCATCATCAAACTACAGGGCGGAAGGCTCCGCATCAATGCCACGCCGCAGTGCAATACCGAGATTATGGTCAGCCGCTCCCGGTCAGACGACTTCCTGCAATGGCTTGAGAACACGACCTGCTGACAGTTCATCCTTCAAATACGTCATTTCATCCGAAAAACTGGACAAGTCATTTTCGGATGTTGATGAATGTATATAAATTAGAGGTAACAAACCACAAAACAGTACAATCATGACACGTACATTCAGAATCACATACCAGACTTCTTGGGGAGAAGAAATCAAACTGATATCCGGTGAGAAACAGACCGATATGCATTACCTGCCTGGCGGAATCTGGGAGACGTCCCTACCGGGCAAGAGCCTGCCGGCCGGGGCAGAATACCATTACGAATGCTGGAAAGACGGACGGAGGGTGCGCCGCGAATGGAAAAACCATATCGTTCCGGACACGAAGGAAACCGAGCTTTATGACCAGTGGACTGACATCCCGGCTGCCGCTCCATTCTTCACTTCGGCCTTCGCCGACAAGGTCTTCAGCATTGACCAAGACAGTTTCAAGGTCAATGAAGAGGCTACTCCGCAGGATATGTACCGCAGCGGCTGGAAATGCGCCGGCACAGCGGTTCCGGTATTCTCTCTCAGGACAGAGGACAGCTTCGGAATCGGAGACTTCCACGATCTGAAGAAACTCGTGGACTGGGTGGCGGCTACCGGCCAGAGGGTGATACAGCTGCTTCCTGTCAATGATACGACCATGACCGGGACCTGGACGGATTCCTATCCGTACAGCGCGAATTCCATCTATGCCCTGCATCCGCAGTTCGTGTATCTTCCGGACGCTGGAGTACGCAGGGATGCCAGCTACAAGAAATTGAAAGCTGAGCTTGAAGCACTTACGGAGATTGACTACGAAAGAGTGAATCAGGAGAAGGACCGTCTTATGCGCAAGGCTTTCGCCTCCACATGGGCCAAGGTTAGCGTTTCTGAGGAATATCAGAAATTCATAAAGGACAATGCAGAGTGGCTGGATGCCTACTGCGCGTTCAGGATTCTTCTTCACAAGACCGGGACCGGCGATTCCGCCAAATGGGGCAAATATGCCACATACACTGCCAAGAAAGCTGCATCGGTCCTGGCAGAAAACAGAGAAGAAGCTGATTACCAGTCATTTGTCCAGTTCCATCTGCACAAGCAGCTTGTAGATGCAAGGAACTATGCGAGAAAGCACGGCGTCACTTTCAAGGGCGACCTCCCTATCGGCGTGAGCAGAACCAGTGTGGACGCATGGCAGCATCCGTCCCAGTTCAATATGAATTCACAGGCCGGTGCTCCGCCTGACGCATTCTCTGCAGACGGCCAGATGTGGGGTTTCCCGACATACAACTGGGACAAGATGGAAGAGGACAATTTCGCATGGTGGAAGGCCAGACTGAAGAACATGGAGCAGTACTTCGACTTCTTCCGCATTGACCATATACTCGGATTTTTCAGGATTTGGGAGATTCCGGCGAATGCGAAGAGCGGTCTGCTGGGACATTTCTTCCCTGCGCTGCCGTATAGTGCCAAAGAATTGGCTGACAATGGTTTCGACATCAATTCCGGATGGTACACCTCTGATGGTGTGGACACGCTTTTCCTGGAAGACCCGCGCAAGCCCGGGTATTGGCATCCTCGCATCGGAGCGCAGAATACAGAGCACTACCGCAATCTCCCTGACTGGCAGAAAGATGCCTTCAATAGGCTGCATGACGATTTCTTCTATAGAAGGCACAATGCTTTCTGGCGTGATTCTGCTCTACGCGTGCTGCCTGACCTTCTCGCCAGCACGCGAATGCTGACCTGCGGCGAAGACCTGGGCATGATTCTGGATTGCGTGCCTGAAGTGATGAGGGAACTGCGCATCCTGTCATTGGAAATCCAGCGTATGCCTAAGGATGCCCGTCACGAGTTTGCAGACACGTGGAGCTATCCGTACCTTTCGGTATGCGCGACTTCCACGCACGACATGAGTCCTCTCCGCGCCTGGTGGAAGGAGGACAGAGGCGTCACACAGCGTTTCTGGAACCAGGTCCTCGGAAAACCGGGCGAGGCTCCAGCTGACTGCACACCTGACATCTCCCTGAGTATCATCATGATGCATCTCCAGTCAGCGTCCATGCTTGCCATCCTGCCGCTTCAGGACTACCTGTCGCTGAAGCCGGAGCTGTGCTTCGACGACCCTGACAAGGAGCGGATCAATGTACCTGCCATCTCGCCGTTCTACTGGCGGTTCAGGATGAAGACGACCATCGAGACTCTTATCAATGACGACATCACCGGTTATCTCCGTTCTTTGATACGCAACTGCGGCAGAAGATAGGTCGCGCTGCACTTTTCTTATTTAGGTTGCCCCGGTTATGGCACCTCCTGAAACCAACTTGTCCGTAAAATATGCCCATTTTACGGACAAGTGTATCAAATGAACAAGTTGTCGGCAAAAAAAACGTTTTAATCCGGACAAGTTGGAAAATCGTACAGTTTGTCCGCAGGAAAACGTTTTAGCCCGGACAAATCTGACGGAATTTCCGTAGATTTGCTGTACAAATCCAAAGAATCATGAAAAGAACAGTTGCTGCCGTGGTGCTGTATGTGGCATTGGCATTGAACTCGCTCGCCGGGAATCCGGTGATTGAGGATCCAGTGGCTGGGAATCCTGTAGCAGAAAATCCGGTGGCAGGAAAAGAGCATTACCGTCATCTGAAGGACATTTCCTATACCGCTGTCAATGAGCAGGATGCGTATCGTAAGGAGAGATGCAGGCTGGACATTTATTATCCCGAGGACGTGAAGGAATTCAAGACATTGGTCTGGTTCCACGGCGGCGGTCTGGAGGGCGGAAGCAAGGGGCTGAGGGAAGAGTTCCGTAATCAGGGATTCGCTGTCGTCGATGTGAATTACCGTCTTTACCCGAAGGTGAAATGTCCGGGATATCTCGAAGATGCGGCTCTTGCAGTCAGCTGGGTTTTCAACAACATTGCACAGTACGGCGGGAGTCCGTCGAAGATTTTCATCGGTGGGCATTCGGCCGGCGGCTGGCTGACATTGATGCTGACGCTGGACAAGAGATGGCTTGCGGAATACGGCATTGACGCGGACAGAATCACGAAGGCTTATCCTGTGGGCGGACAGACGATGACGCATTTCACTATCAAGAAGGAGCGCGGTCTGGATGTGGATCTTCCGTTTATCGATGATATGGCGCCGTCTTTTCATGTCAGGAAGGAGGGTGCGCCGCTGATGCTGATTACCGGTGACCGTAATCTCGAGATGCTGGCCAGATACGAGGAAAACGCTCACCTTCTGGCGATATTGAAGCATTTCGGTCACGAGGCGTCGCTTTTCGAGCTTGAGGGCTTCGACCATGTCAATGTCCTCTCTCCAGCCTGTCTTCTGATTAGGAGAGACATCGCCAAGGCTGAATGATGGGAAAAGACTGATTCACGCAACTGATTCACGCAACTGATTCACGCAACTGATTCGCGCCGAGCAACTTGTCCGTAAAAACCCACCTTTTCACGGACAAGTTATTGATTTTGAGCCACTTGTCCGTGAGACACCCCTTTTTACGGACAAACTGATGATTTTGGGGCAACCACTGCCTGCACAATTGTTCCGCTCATTCCGGTGGAGAGGTTAAGGGGATAAGAGCGAAGGACCTGGAGAAGTGCGGATGGGGATGGAGGCTGTAGGCGGAAGGAGTTTATATGAGTAAAGAAAAGAAGGAGCGCGTATCACTACGGGCTCCTTCTGCACAAAAATAGTATATAATAATCGTTGGTAAACGATCTTTCAAGTTCTTTCCGTTATCCGGCGCACGGGCGAGGTCCTAATCGACCACGTCCATTACGCAGCGGACGTTATAAGTCGTACTAATAGCAACAGTCATCTGAGTACCTGCCAGCACAAATCCATATTCATTACCAGTTCCGCCTTTATAATACCCGCTCTGAACGCCAGTAAATGAGGTACAGCTGTAAAGGTCTGTCAAATTCTTATCTACTGCAGACATTATGGACAATTCTCTCTGGTTCGGGACTCGCCAAGAGCCACCATATCCAGCGGCCTTTTGGCAGACATCATCACTTGCATTGATAAAGCCACTTCCTTTAGCAGTACTGATGACCTGCGTCTTAGAATAAGGGCCACCTGTCAAATTTGCACTTGCAATCTTAAACTTCTTGTAAAGTTTATTACTATCCTTACCTCTTTCGAAATAAGTTTGGAAACCGCCTGACTGGTGAGTTCGAAGTGCTACGTCATTCAATTTCAACTCCACAACATCGTCTTTATAGGAATAGTACGTCTCCGCACTTTCCAAGCCATCTGAATTTGACGCCAATGTTCTTATGCATCTAACCATAGTTGCACTACCATCTGTTCCGGTAGCACACCCTTCTTCAGCCCAGAACGTATCCGCAGAAGAACAAGTAAAATAATGCCACTTTTTAAGGGCGCCATTATTATTGCCGCCATTACTGTCAAAAGCCGTTTTCAAATCAGTCCACTCACTTTCAGTCGCCTTGAACAATCTCGCATCAGCATCAAAGGCTTCCTCTCCTGCCCACATCCCCTTATACTGGTCCACAGAAGCGAGATACCATTTTATCTCATTTTCGTTAATTGTTCCGTCACCATCTTCATCCCGGTTACGGCTCATACACGCCTGAAATGCATCGAGATACAGGTCCTGTGTTCCCTTGGCACTCTTGGTAATATCATCATAGAACTTATTACCTGAATTATTTTTAATCGCAGAAGCCCTTCCATTCCAGTACTCCTGTTGAGAATTTGTACCATTCGCGACATTCTTTCCCTGAGCCTTTTCTTCAGAAACAAACTCGAGACCGAACGGTTTCAATGTCGGGTCCAGTTCATAGAATGTCCAGATGGATTTCTGAGAAACCACATATTTTGCTCGAGCGAAAGAACTTTGACCGTCTGCACTGACGAAAAGTTCATTGGCAAAATACATTCGGCGCGGCTCAGATTTGTTCACATATTCGGTCCAGTTCTTGTCCGGATAGTAGTTTTCATCCACAAAGCAGGTGACATAGACTGACGAGCCTGTAGCATTGAAATATGATGCCGTCTTTTCCTTTCCCGCCTTATACAAATCCCGCAAGAATTCGAAAATGGTCTGAGTATTAGTTCTGCCAGGATATGCGCACACGTCTGAGATAGCATGGGAGGATGAAACCTTACAACCAGGTCTTTGCGAAGGAGTATAATAGGAAGAATAATATCCAGTATTCTTCACAAAACGCACCCAGTCGAAATCCGCATTTCCGCTTATCAGAATTTTGGATGCATCCACAGGCATACCGTTAGTTCCGACCGTAGTGAGGACAGTAGGGTTAGAGTGCGTCTTGAATTCAGCAGCATCGTAAATCCGGCCTTCTCCGTCCACAATCATCGATATTGTCTCACAGAACGCAGTCTGGATTTTCAGAATATAGCCGTATTTATCAACATTGATGATCTGATTCAGTTCAGACATGGAGAACTTCATCACCCTCGCCTCGTAATGGCAGTCCACCTCCAGGATATCAGTTCCTTTAAAGATGACAACTCCCTCAGAACCAGGGTCATCACCATTCTTTTGGGACTCAGCGATAAAGTTATTCACGCCCTTTATGGTCAATGTATATTCATAGTTGCTGTTTGCAGCGACCGAGAAATCTGCCGGGTGCTTCGAGAAATCGCCCAAATGGACAGTATAGCTCAAATCGCCAGCATAATCGCCGCCCTGATATTTACCGTGAATGACAACGTAGGTTGCATTTTCAGGTGCATTGACAAATGATTTTTTGCCAGTTGTTTTATCGTAAGTATTCATCTCCCGCTCATTGAAAGAAGTCGGAGATGCAGTAACAGTCTGGACATTGGCAGGAAGATAGAATTGATAGCTGTTCTCTGACCAGATGATTCGGTCAAACGCCTCAAAACCTGAAGGCGCCACATTATTTCCGCGCATCAAGCCATAGACCTGAGGCACATTGTGAATCTCCATGTACTCCGGCTTGAATGTAACATTGCCTTCCGTCTTGACGGTTATCTTGTTCTTGGACAGGATTTTATACAGTTTCACACGCTTATGGTCATCATCGGTAGGAGACGTGATTTCAGCCTGCTGCGTCGTGCCATCTTTTCGCGCAATGGTCACGGGATCTCCATTATTGGCAAAACCGCTCATCACGAAACGGTTGTCGGCAGGATTTATGGAGCCGAGCTGACGGGTACAGGTAGCCGACAGGAAGGTCTCGCGGGTAAGATGCGAAAGATTCGACTCATCGATATCGAGGATGGCATCGTCAGTGACCTTGTACTGCGAAGTTCTTGCATTGGCAATGGCGTAGATATATACCTCGCCGGTGGAGGTAGGGATATTGCTGACAGTAGCTGTGCGGTCGTAACCTGGCTGGGAACTGTCATCCGTAAAAGTCAAGTCGTCTTTCGAGAAATACTTGTATCCCACGAGATTGCCAGTGGCCTTGGAGAAAATATAGATTCGGAGATTCTCCACAGCACGCTCATTGGCATCGTTCGGGTCCCACGGACTCTTGACGATGACCTGATCCATGCCGCCAGGAAGCACATTGAGCGAGAGATACACAGTCCCTTCCCCGTGGTCCGGAGCGCTGATGTTCTCTTTCACGCAGGAGGCCAATGAGCACAAGGTCAATGCCGCAGCGACCAATATGTTTACGATATAGTGTTTCATAATTCCCTTCATTATTCAAATGTCACATCTCCGCCTTTGTTGCCTTCCCAGTTCATCACGGTCACTTGCGCGCCGATGGCGTCATTGCTGTAAACCAGGTTGTAGAGATATCTGTTGCCGGCATCCCAAAGCTTATCCTTGGTGATGTTCGCAAGATTTATGTTGATGGTCTTGGTGACAGTTGTTGTGGTAGATACTTCTAGAGTCTTTATATATTTTTTATTATAATAAGAATCTGAAGATGCATTTACTGCTTTATAACTACCTTTATTTTTCCCGGCAAATATATATTTATAATCCTTAGGCCAAGAACTATCACTATAAGTATTATACCTGGTGGTAGTTTTCGTATAATCCCCTTTACCAGGCCCTACCTCCTCAAAAGTAACATAATTCTGTCCAGTCCCATCAGTCCATTCATAATGCTCATAAGACTCTATCTTCGTCACCGTTGTCTCATACTTAATCTCCAGCACCTTGGCACCCAGCGACTCGCCCTCGGCACCGCCTTCACCAGGTCCTTTCGCCGCATTCGTAATGTCCAGCTGCTGCGGCCATATCAGACGATAATCCTCCACAGGGAAAGAAGCGTCCGTATATGTCGTGCCCGGAATCATAAGGTTCACAGTAGAACCAGATGCGATGGTAACACCTGCACCGCCCTCAACGGCAGCACCCGGAATACCATCCGCAGGATCTATTACCATAGAGGTATATTCAACCTCAGGACTACCGGCATTGTTAGTGCCCCAAGCCAGACCGTAATTGATGGTCGCGGTACAGGAATTGCCCACCTTCAGCCTTACAGAGGTAATCTTGAGAGGATTAGGGCTGTCATTTTTCAGTGTGAACGCATATCCGGCGAACAGATGGCGGAACTGCAGCTCTACAGGGCCAGTGCCCGCGCCAGTGTTCAGATTGCGCTCTGCTATATTGGAATAGATCAGGTCGAACTGCTCTTTGTCAGTGGTATAAGTATTGAAAGTTGCAGGGACTGAAAAAACCTTATGTTCAGCATTGAATGTCCAGTCTGCAGGAATAGTCTTGCCCGCCATTTTATTGGCCACGCCATAGAACCTGTGCGAGCCCATCTTGGTCCAGTAATAATGTTCCTGACCAGATGCCACATCAAGTCCTTTATAGAAAGGCCATACGGAGCCATCCGCAGCAGAATTGCAGACGGCATTGGCATTGCGGATATAGAATTCGGCAGTAGCCCAAGTAGCGGTAGGAGAATATATATCGAAGATTTTCAATGCATTGCCCACCTGTCTGAACGAACCGGCATCAAGCATCGCTCTCGTACCGGGTTCAGTGGAACCGGCGATGAACAGGATTTCATCACCACGACTCACCACTTCATCCGGCTCGACCCTGACAGTAGTACAGGAGCCAAGCGAGACAAGCAGCGCCGCTACAGAAGCCAAACTATATTTGATATCAGTTTTCATCATCTTCAATTAATCTGAAAGTCGCTCATCCCAGCTGCTTATGCCCGTAGTGTATTTCAGCACGAACGGGTCTCCGGTAGTGTCTTCCGGACCAGGTTCCTGGATATTGAGCGTATATGTGTAGTGCCTGTCGGACAACCACTCCTTAAGCACTGCAGGTGTTTCAACAGTCTGGTTGCCAAGCCATTCGCTCCCGGCTGTAGAAAGAGCAAACGTAACTCTTATGGACGCGCCGCCGTCCTGCGGAAGGACAAACCAGCTGCCGCCCAAATAGGATGGAGACATCTTATATACTTCGACACCTTCTCCGTCAGCCTCAAATATGGTGAGGTCGCTTTTCTGCCCTGACGATCTCCAGTCCGGTGATGCCGAAGAATCGTAGCTTCCCTGCCTGAAAATGCCGCAAAGCTCGATTTTCTGAATTTTGACGCGGGTTTCCAAGTTCAATGTCTGCTTCACGCGAAAGTCCATCTTGGTCAATGCGTGGCGGAACGGAAATCCCACGATACTGTCGTTCTTGGTATAGGCCCTGTCGGTTTCTACCAAAAGAATGTCTATGCCCTTGCCTTCCACCGTGTACGAATCGATCTTGAGATTGCATTCACGGTCACAGGTTACCTGAAGGTCTGTAGGATAATATCCTGCAAATGTCAATGACTGGTCATATGGCCACTGTGGAGAGTTCTCAGGGAACCAGCCTCTGGCGCCACGGGACTTGACAATGACATCGTCCAGATATTTTTCACCGGAATCCCGGGAGACCGCAGTGACGCGGAACTCCCTGTCTTCCGGAAAAGGAATGAAATCCTCTCCAGATCTGGTACCCAAGCCTACAACCGGTCTCAATCTGATTTCACCCGTAGTCTTGTCATATTTGAGATGTGACAAGCAACTTGATGACACGCCTGCTGTCAGAAGCAGTACTAATATTTTGGAAAGGATTTTCATACTATAACTAAAATTAAACTATCTGCAAACGCTTACTGAGCATTGATGCCATTAGCAGTAACATTTTCCCAGTCCGTGAGTGTAGGCTTGATGAGAATCTCATTTTCGCCGGCAGCACCCTTGATGTTGAAATTCAGTGTGTAGATATAGTGCTTGCCATTATCCCACTTGTTCAGTTCAACAGCAGGCTCACCAACTTTACATTTATTAAGTGTGAAAGTAAGGTTCTGGTCTGCCGACCAAGCGCCAGTAGGCATCACCTGAGAGAATACGACTGTAAGTGTAACAGCATCGCCAAGACTCTGAGGGATAACGACAGTTCCTTTTTCTACGTTCTCAAGAACAACAGCAGGAGTCATCTTTGGAATCTCAGTATATGCTTCATTGCTGAAAACAGAGAGGGTCTTTACATCAACAGTAGCGGTAGAAGGAGTCCAATCAATCGTAGCACCGGCAGTCTTGAATGTGCCTTTATTTACGATACCGTTCAATTTAACTGATTTCACTTTGAACTTGCCTTCAGACTCTGTATTTGCAGCTACTGCCTGAACGGTAACCCAAGACATAGCGTGATTGAATACCATTGGAACAGATATAGTAGTCTTATCATGGGATTTATCTGTCATAGGACTCCAGAGAAGGTCCACAGTTTTAGCGAGATCTGCGCTCTGAACATAGTCAGTCTCAGTCTTAGTAGAGAACTCATCTTTAGCAGCATCATATGCAAGGTCTGCTGCTTTAGGAGAGTACGCTGCAAATACAAGTGAACCAGTCTTAGGCCAGTAATAACTTGTACTACCGCCCCAGTTACCGCTACCTGTCCTGTTGACAAATTCCACATTGTTCAGATAAGCTGCTGAACCGTCAAGAAATACATCTTTCAGAGTACCAGCAAGTTTGCCAGCGTTATAGAAAGCATAAACTCCCATGTCGTTGGTGGTAGGGAATGTTGTTCCAGTAATGGCAGCTTTAGTCATATTGGCTCTTGTTACAGGAGCAAGAGCGATCTCACCAGGCTGCTCATAGCTTACTGATGTTTTGGTGCAGGCTGCCAGTGCGGCAACTCCAAGCACGATTGAAATGATTTTTTTCATGTTAATACAGTATTAAGAAAATTTAAATGTTTATGTTCGTATTGATGTCTTTCCATTCATCCACTGACGGTGCAAGTCCGCCTCCTTCCTTGTGTTCAGGCTCCGGAATCTCGATATCATCAGTGTTCACGAGGATATACTGGCGCGGATTGTCGATAAACTGGTCGGAGATGTCCACATTGAAAATATATCCTTTACCTGCGACGTCGGTGATGACGAGGGACAGGATCTGCCGTTCGCCCTGCTTAGGAGACCGTCCGAAGGTATTGAACCTGGCATCGAGGAATCCGTCTCTGTCCAAGTTCCGGACATCGAAAAACACTGACGCGACTTCTTCGGAGCGGTTTCCAGGGCCGAGCCTGTGGTATTGCGACAGGCCGGTGATGACGGCCGAGATGGAACCCACATACTGGGCGCCCTTGATCTTGTTCACGCAAAGTATCCACGACTGCACGACTGTCTGACAGTCTATTGTCAATGTCACTTCCGGAGACTCCACCGAACGGGCAGGCATGTCCACATTCATCAGGCGGCCTACGAAGAGGTGGTCAGGGTCGTAAACGATGGTCTCTTCTGTTTCGTCGCCGGGGCTTCGTGTACCGCGGCTCTTGAGCTTACTCTTGAACGAGTCGGCAATCTGGTTGGTCGTGGCGCTGATGCGGCCGAAGTTGTTTTCGTTCTGGATGAAGGTGACCTGCGTACCGAAGTTGTAGGCCAACACGTCATAGGACCTTCCCGGCAGCACTGACACCTGGCCTCCCTGAGGAGGGAGATATGCCTGGGCGACGAGGTTTCCGTTGTTATGGTCGAAGAACGCGACTCTCATCATTTCCGGCTCCGTCATTTCCGGACCGTTCAAGATGTCCTGGTCTATGTTGAATAAGACATTGACATTATAGTCAGCATCGCTGAGCGGACGCCTCTTGCAGGAATGGGCTGAGAAGAGCACTGTCAATGCGAGTGCAAGTATCATTATCTTTTTCATCGCTCGCCTCCTTTCACTTTATGTTTCACGATGATCGGCAGGACAAACGAGATTCCGGCTCTGGTAGGACCGAAGAAGGTGTAGTACTTCTGCTTGATGCCAGGGTCCTTGATGAGCTGAGTGTAGTCATGGGTCGGGGTGTAGTGACGGGCCTGTGTCATCATACAGCCGACACCGATATTGAATTCCATACGCATCCACTTGTGGTCACGCCTTCCGATAGGCAGGCCGAAGGTGTAGTCCACACCGAAATCGATGTATTCGCCCTGGTAGCCGCTCATCTTCTTCTGGTAGTCATAGTAGCCGCAGCCGGCATAGATTCCGAGCGCATGACCTTTGAGCTTGTCGGCACGTGTCCATTCATATTTGCCTTTACGTCCTGTAAACCAATACTTACCGTCGATAAACCAGCCGAGCATCTCACCGCAGTACTTGTTGTTCTTGGCAAGCCACCACGGGTACCAGTAGTCGGCTCCGATGGAAATATGTCTTCCGATAGGAATCTCGATGCCGAAGTTGAGCCCCGGAACGAGAAGGTTGGTTCTGCCGGCAAGTATCATCTGGCGCTCGTAAGCAGGTTTGCCAGCCTCGGACGGAGTAAATTCTGTAGGAACATAAGTCTGTGGAATCAATGCCATGCTGCTCTCGGATTTCAGAGGGACATCAGGTCTGACTGCTTCCAGCACAGGAACCTCCGGATCCACCCAGACGCAGATCCAGGTAGCGAGTCGGAGTTTAGGCATGTGGTTCACTATTATATAATGCCAAGTGTAGCCGTTGTCCAGATGCTGGATACGCCACTTCTTGGTGTCATTGCCTACTTTGGAATCGAGAATGCGGAGCACTCTGTCCTTATTCTGAAGTTTATAGTTGGCTTCGATTTCCGCCCTTAGGCCATCCCAGTTCTCATTTTGAGGTCTGAGGACGATCTTGTCCCCGTTCAGAGACGAGCCTTCAGGGATATTTTTCACGATGAAACGGCGTGCAGCCTCTGCTCTCTTGCGGGCGAGCCATACGTTGCGCTCATACACACCCTCAGGAGATGCATAAGAAGAAATGGTGATGCTGTCTATTTTAGGGGAAAATAAGAGGTATTTGCGGATCTGCGCAATCTGCCACTCGTTGTCAAGATAATGCTCATCGATATCGACCCTGTCCAGCCAATAATATATCGCAAAGCGTCTCTCCACAGATCGTGCAGAAACCGAACGCCCGGTATCAAGAGTTGTCGCTTCTTGAGCTGAAACTCCAACTTGACCCGAAAACAGGGCCGAAATCAGAAGAGCAACTGTCAGAAGCCGCTTTGTAATCCTTGCCATCTACTTATATCAGTTCTTAAAATATTACACTGTCGGGAACGTGTCCCGAGGATATTTCACTTGCTTTCGTTTTATTAAACTGGAACAAAATTAGTTTTGAGAATCGAGATTTGCAAATATATTTTTTCTAAATACAGGGCTGCATATTTGACAAAAAGTGCTATTTAGGCT
>OHFW01000238.1_pt1 | contig 33207 bp, 19 predicted proteins | sample 1567601 | NCBI WGS metagenome assembly OHFW01 (sample SAMEA3879594, study PRJEB24766) | human gut metagenome | biome: human-associated habitat; feature: feces | place: USA | collected 1985/1987 | reverse complement strand
TAGAAAAACAAAAACTCGTTGTACATCCACACAAGAACGTACAACGAGTTTTTTTTATTTATATTGGGAGTTTTGACACACCCTCTGTTTTTATGTTGTAGGAGCAGTTGTAATTTCCGTGGGCCGCTGTGGCGCGTGCGTATACGTTTACGAAAACGTTAAACGTTATAACGTTAAGACTACAACACGGACAATACTTCGCAAGGGTTCGTGAAGGAGTCTGTTCCTGTAAAGGTGTTGATTGGCAGCATAGTGTCAAATGCTAATATATCCCTCCTGGTCATATCCTCTACGATATTTGTTTATAGCATCAATGAGGTTTTGAAGAGCAGGAATATGGGTTGCTAGGTTTTTGAATTTTTGGTATTGCGCATTGTACCTTTGTCCTGTGCCATTATTTGCCAATCTCTGTTCTATATCCTTTGGGATAAGGAATGAACTACGCTCTCCTAAGTGGGCATGGAATTCCGTGAGGAAAATGTTTATGCCGGCCAGATCGAAATCTCCGAAATGTATGTAGTGGTTTGGTATGGAGCACAACCAGGAACGGAGGTCTGTGGATTGTGGATAGCGGGAAACGAACAGAAGACGATGGAGGCCCAGCTCGGAAGAGAAAAGGGCTCGCTGTTGGCGAATCTTTCGGAAGTTTTCCATATTTTCGATTCCCACCACAATGACATCCTCTGGAATCACAAATGTCTTCCAGTCCGCAACAAACAGGAAACTGCCTTCCTGAGGATTCACCACCCATGGCGATCCGTTCAGCCGACACGCAATAGGTTCATAGCAGTTTATGGGAAATCCCGGACATGATCGGACGGCCGCCAGTTTGGAGTTGCCCGTATCTCTCGCCATCGAGGCACGCGAGTCGGAGGCGTCGATTTCCAGCACGCGGTAGCTTTCGTCCTTGTCGATGAGGTATCTCCTCAAAGCCTCCGTGTCGCGCGCCCGGTACGATTTTCTTGATCCACGGGCCACTACGGATAGCAATCCCTCTGCCATCAGTTCGTCAGTCAGTTGGCTGCTCATTCTCGAACCAGCTACTTGCTCGCCTTTCAACAAGGCTTTTATAGATGCGCTTATTGCCATAAGTGACACTTAATTGAGTCGTTTAAGCAGTTTCTCCACCCTCGTTTTCACACCCTGTTTGCTCAGCAGATACGTGTAGCGGTAGTCGTAGGGGTTGTACGACGTGGGGGAACTGTTGATGAGATAGATGTTTCGCGAATTGGCGAATTGCAAGATGCCTTTGATATTGTTGGGGTGCAGTCGTCCTATCTCGTCCATCATGCAATGTACGATGAAGTCGCCGCTCTTTTTGGCCGCTTTCTTCTTGAACACATTGATGAGCATGATGTTCACCATCGCTTTCACCAGAATGTCCGTACCATCAGATCCCACATTGTTGATACGCTCCACCCAGAGGGTGTCGTTGTCGTTCTCCTTGACGCGGAACTGCAGGCGGAAGGCGTCGCCAAGAGAGACTTTTGGACGGTTGGGCTCGTTCAGCAACTGATGGGCGAGGCTCTTCAGATAGTCCACCACCTTGCGGTTCACCTCGTCGCGATTGTCCCCCGAGAAGAGGTTGAGCTCGCCGATGGAGAATTCGTTCTCGACCGTATAGTCGTGGATGGACATGAGCAGCCGCATCAGTTTGTCGGACGACTCGTTGGCCCTGAGCTCAATGCTTTTGATGACTCCGGCAAAGTTTTTCTCCACAAAGTCGCGATTGATGTCTTGTATCACACGGTCCACGTCCGATCGGCGTTTCATCAGCGCGCCAATCTCTGTCGAGATGCGCCCCAGGATGTCCTTGTAGTGTTCGCTGGTACGACGGCGAAACTCCTCTATCTTGTTGTTGTCCATGAAGTCCTGCAGGTCCGCGGCTATCTGCAGATAGTCGTGGTCCGTCACGGGCATGGTGTTGAAATGGAAAGCATTCTGCGGCTTGAAATTGCGGTTGAACCCGACCACCGCGTCCTTCAGCTTGTCTATCGATTCGCGCTTCTGATTCACCGTGCCGCGCAGCTGGCTCAACAGTTGCTGGCAGTCCTGGCTGGTCGTTGTGGCTTTGTCGTCGGAGAGAAACCCATCAGGCACGAGATGCTCATTCTCTACGATCTGATGATACAGCTTCAGTCCCTCTCGCCTATGGGCGAGATTCTTGCCAACTGCCTTTTGGCGCTCTTCCAGTTCCTGCCGCTTCCTCTCCATTCGCGTTCGCTTGTCCTCATAGCGCTGGCGCATCATAGCGAGTTGCTGTTCTATGTCCTTGATGCTCTTTTTGATTTCTGGCTCCTTGGCAAACAGATTTTGCTCTGCATAGCGATATCTGATCACGTCGGGGCGCTCAGCCTCGATTTTCTCCAACAACGTCCTTAGCCCCTCCAGCGCCTTGCGATATTGTGCAAGCAGGGAAACGTCCACGCCTTTGCCTGCAAGCTCGGCTTTCTGCTGTTCGTCAAGTTGAGCTTTCTGCTTTGCAAACTCCTTGTGCCTGATGGATGCTTCCGCGACCTGCTCCTCTTCGAATGCACGCAGATCGTGATCGAGCACTTTTGTCGACCTGTTGAAGGCGGTGTCGAGTTCTTTGAGTTCCTTCTTGTTCTTGGCCTCCATTTTCTCGCGTCTGTCCTTCTCCTCCTGCACTTTCAGCAGCGCTTCGTTGAAGGCGCGCTGGCGAACCTCTTCCTCTTTTTCGATGAGTTCCTGCTCTTCCATCTCCAGCTTATGCTGCTGGTTTTCCAGATTCTGTCGCTTGGCGGGTATTTGGTCTTCCTCTACTCTTAGCAACGCCGCTTGTTCGCGAAGCGGTTTGATCTCTGAGGCATATTTTTTTCCGAGTTTAGAGATCTCGTCCTGAAGTTCAATGGGCAGTTGGGAGAGTTGCCGATTGATCTCCCGCACCTCCTTTTCCAGCGCCTTCTTCTCCTCCCTATACTCGTCGGGCGTATGATGCACGGAGTCTATTTTGTCCAAGTTGAGCTTTACGCCAAAGAAACTGTCAGAAGCAGTATCCCTCTGAGGCTCAAGACCCTCGGCGTAGAGGATGCGCTCCTCATCGACCACCTTGCCTATGGTGTGCTCCCAACCTTCGGCATTGGCGCAAAGCCAATGGTAGAGCGAACCCTCCAGGTGGGCCAGCAAACCATCGATCTTCGCTATTTGGCCACGCACCTGGTCGCGCCGCCCTTCCAGGCGCTCCTGCTCGCGACTGGAGGCTTGCCTCAGTTCGGCCTCTTTCGCCTCATATTGGGCGGTGATCCGGTCGGTCTGGCTTTTCACGGCATTTTTCTGGACCGCATTTTCTTTCTCGGCCATAGCCAACTGTTGCAATTGTTCCCCCACCTGCTTGATGTCCTCGGCCCGAGGATGCCACTGGCGGAGTTCCCTCCATGCGCTGTCCGCTCTGTGTTGCTCTGCCGCCAACGTCTCCAGCCGTTCGTCAGACTCATGTCGCCAGTCGTTGAAGGCTTCCGTGAGTCGATTCCTGTTCTTGGTGCGCTCCTCTTCCAGGCGCTTGCGCTCCGTCTGCTGAGCGGCCTGCTTCTTATAGTATGCCTCTTTCTGAGCATTCCCGAACGCCTGATGAGCATTTTCCAGTTTTCCTCTGGCTATGTTGTATTTCTCCTCTATCGAGGCGTGCGTCTTCAGAAGGTCGTCCAGTAGCATTTGTTTCTCGGCAGCCTCCTGCTTGGTCGCCTCCTCGCGGCGGGCAAGAGCGAGCTTCTCCTCTATGTCCATGGCCTCAAACTCCTTTCTTGTCTGCGCTATCTCCTTCAGCTTGTTCTTTTTTGCCCCCAATTCCTGGTTCCGGGCGTCTCTCTCTTTGCCATATTCGTCGGCGAGCTCCTTCTCTTTCGTGCGCTCCTTGCCGATGCTCGTCTTGAGTTCTGCCTCCTCGGCTTCCAAGAGCGGAATCTGCTGCTCGCTTTCTGCCACGGCATGATTCAGCCTGTGCCAAACGTCCAGCAGTTGTTGGTCGAGCGCCACAATCTTTCTCCCCTGTTCCGCTATCTTCAGCGCTTGCTGACGCACGGGGTAGTTGCCGTCTCGTGTCTGACGAAACCAGCAGTCTATCTCGTCATACTCGCGTTCGAAGTCTGTCACCAGTCGTCGGTAGGTCTGCAGGTCGATGGGGAGGTCCTCATCCGTCATGGACTGGATGATGGTGGTCTTCACGAAGTCGGCGTCCAACTTGGTGTTCAGAAACACGTTCTGGATACTTCGCGGAATGTTCTGATAGTGTGCGCTCTGCACCAGCGCGTAGCGCGTGTATTTATGGTCGCGTGTGTTGCCGAAAATGATGTCCCTGAACATCACGCCCGAGTCGATCCTTGCCGAAACCGCCACCTGCTTGCCTATGCGCTCACGGATCTTCACCCAGTCGCTCAGCACCTGCTTGTCCTCGCCTATGAGCCATTTGCGCTGATAGGGCGCGTCGATGAATCGCCATGAAGCCCGCCCCTGATAGCGGCTTACCAAAATGGTGTAGGCCCCGTTGTCGCGCATCACCTCGTAGAGTATGTGCGAGTTGGACTGGCGGAAATAGAACTCGTCAAACGTCTTCTGTCCCTGCTGGATGCCCAGGCGATGCTTGTCGGCATTGTAGAAGAAGAGCAACGCTCTCAGCACGGTACTTTTTCCCACGCCCTGCGTGCCCGTGAAATGCACATTGCCATCCACCGAAATCTCCGCGTACGGGATGTTGGCGCTGTTGATAAATATGATTTTATTCAGGTGTTTCATCTTCGTTGGCTATTTGAATCATGTTGACCAGCTCCTCGGCATAGTGGAAGGCGGAAGTGACCTTGTAGGTCTCGTCCTGCTCGCTGATGCATTCGGCAAAACCCATGCCCATCATCTCCTGAATCAGCTTGTTTACGATCTCCAGATAGGATCCTACGCCGTATTTTCTGAACAGATGGCCTGCCTTCTCTTTTAGTTCAATATCCAGGCTTATCTGCTCCACCAGATGGCTCTTGCGAAACTGGTAGCCAGCGGCGAACGACTGATTGTAGCACTTCAGAAAGTCCAGGTAGTCGAGCCACTTGGAGAAACTGTCCAGCTTCTGTTCGACGGCCTGCTTTCCCTCGCCAATTCGCGAGAAATAGAAATAACCATTGCCTGCCTCCAGCCGAAGGCCGATCTCCTTGAAGTAGTCGGCGTAGTCTTCGTAGTTTTCCTCTATGTCCTCATATAGATGACGGGTGGAGGCGTCCGCGCTGTCAACCGAGAGAAACTCTCCCCGGCTCAGTCGCTCATATATCTTTTGGGTGTTATTTCGCATAGATGATTGGGTATTCAATGTCTTGATAAGTCGCATATCTCCCCGTCGTCCGACATTCGTCCGGATGGAGGATGACCAGCTGGCAGAAGAGGGCAGCATGGTCTTCGAGACTGCGTTTCGCCTTGTAGTCGTATCTTAGGATGAAGTCAAACAGATTGTGGCTCGACGCAGAAAAAGCATTCCACACCTCTGTAGGATCCACCTCCTTCAGTCTCAGCGTATGCTCCTGTAGGTCTTCGTCGGTCAGTGGTTCCGCCTCGGTCCTGGCCGTCTTCTTCAGTCCATTGCGCTCCGCTATCCGCCTCAGAATGGCCGTCGCCTGGTCGTTCTCCCTTAGCATTTCCAGCGAGAGGCGGATCCTGCTATATTGCCGCGACTCCATCCAGACGGGGTTGTTATCTTCGAGGACTTGCAGCAGATTGGTGTCCGTCTTGATGAGCAACTGGTCCTGCAGGTATTTCAGTTTGCGTATTTTCTTGTAGAGCTGGTTCTGTTGTTCTATCTGGTTGATATAGATGATGATCTGCCTGTCTATCTCCATCAGCGCATGATAAGCCTCCACAAAGTCGTGTTTCACGTCGCTGCACGTCTTGGCCATGTGGGGATCGTTGGCCATGAGGAAGAAAGCCTGCTCGTTGTCTATCAGTTTCTCACACTCCTTTATCATCGCTCGGATGCTATGGCTCTTCTCGTCCATATTCTGCAGCTTCTTTTTCTTGATGACGTAGTTGGGCTCTTGCTTGTAGGCATTGTCCATATTGCGCTTCAAGTCCACGACATTCTTCAGGGTTCTGAATCCTGTCTTTTTCAGCAGTTGCCGCACGCTGTCTTGGTAGCCTGTCTTTCGGTTGATGTTGGTCTCTTGCAGGTAATATCCTATATACTCCTTCAGCGTATTGATACACTCCTGGACACTCAGCACGCTGATTTCCTCGTTGACGTTCAGTACCTCCTCGAAAAAGTTGAGGTAGTCGCTCTCGATCTCTACCGTATTGCCCGTTTCGACCAGCACCCCGTAGTCAATGAGCCTTCTGAGACGCATCTCGTTTCCCCCGACGAGCTCCAAAGCCACTCCTAACGGAAACTTCATCAGTTTTCGTTTTTCAAACATCTCGCTCAGCAAACCTTGTTCGCGCGACAATGTTTTGGTGAGTTCTTCTATCGTCCTAAAATGAGAGAGTATCTCCATGGGCCATTATGTTGTTTAAGTCTTTCCCTGCGAGAGCGACTCTTGTCCATGCCTTTTGGTCTGGTGACTTCTTGTCGCCCTCACTTGCAAAGGTACGCATTTTTTTGGAACAAGCACCGTTTGCTCATCTGTTTTGTCATCAAATAGAGCAGATATCGTCCGGGCCTGTCGACAAGTGTCCATCCTTCTTCGTGTTCCCTAGTGCTCGGATGTTTGGTTAGTTGTGAGGGAGGCTATCCATGGGCAGTTCCTCTTGCGCCTCTTATTACCAGCTTACGTCTTTCTCTTGTCTGGGCAACGTCAAAGCAAAGATGCCAAACAAAAACGTTAAACGTTATAACGTTAAGACGTTAGTAGGGTGGGCTTTGGCAGACTAAGGAGCCAGGAAGTGGACGTGTGTCCCCGTTTTGGGTGGGTATCCTCCGTTTTCAGCACAGAATTATTCAACAACTTTCCATTCGCCTCCATAACGTGTGCCTCCGACGCGAATTAACCGTCCTCTTTGTTTTAATTTCTTGATATGGTAGGCAACCCCATCTTCTGTTATGCCACATACGGATGCTATCTCTTTTGCTGTCACCTTAGGATTATTGCTGATTATTTTTAGAATAGTTTCCGTAGTGTCGGCAGGAGTTTCCGTAGTGTTGGTAAGAGTTTCCGTAGTTGTTTCCGTAGTATCAGCTGGAGTTTCCGTAGTTGTTTCCGTAGTGTCGGTAGGAGTTTCCGTAGTATTCTTGTGAGTTTCCGTAGTATCCTTGGTGTTTCTTTCCAGTTTTAGGCAAGTTTCGATTCTGTCTGGATTACTCTTTTCTTCAACTGTTGGTATGCTCCAACCATTATCCTTCCATCCTTTTGCAATGACATCGGCACCAGTGCCACCCTTCTCGCCAATTCCTAAGAATACAAACATCTTTTGGATTACGGGGTTTCTGCATACACTATGTCCTCCTTCGTAGTATTCTTCCATGCTGACAAGCATTGTGCCAGGGTTGGATAACACAATGCGGTTGAAATATCTGTCGATAACAATATTACCCCTTACTGTGTATGCAGCATGAATCAAGCTATTGGCTAAAGCTTCACGTAGAGCCACATGAGCAGTAGTGGTATTATTCCTTATTTGATTATTGTCAAGACTGAATGGTACAGGCAACGCATGTTGCAACAAAGGCAAAACACGAGTGAAAAACTGGTAAAGGTTGGCTTCCCATGTCCCATCGGGATATATGCGATTTGTCCAACGTACCTGAAGGTCGTCACTCAAATGCTCACGATAGTCTGGGAAAAACTCTTGGCAGCACTCTGGGTCTGTAATACTGTTAGTCTTGCCAAACATCAGCATGCCAGCAACAGTGAATCCTTCCGTTGATGTGGCTCTATCTTTGCGATAGGCACCTATGATTTCCAAAAACTTTTTGTCATCAAGCTCTGTCCAAGGATGGTTTTCATGCTTAATATCGTACGCACGACGATATTGGTGCAGAGTAGGTATGTCAATGTCATCAAAGGAATAGCCTCTTAAGATTCGGGAGTCTGCAGATGCTCTCATGTTGTTGGCATCCGAGTACATCTGCTTTATTTCATCATCACTACAGAGATAGTCACCCTCATCCCTGCGCTTATAAGTATGTCCAAACGGGGTAAGTGTAAGGTGGATGGGGCGCAAATCATATTGTGCACGAGGAATTCTGAAGGCAAGTAGATATTGCCCTCCGTCAGTCTTTATTTCTTCGATGTCACTCTCTACCAACAATGGAATGTTCACACACGACCTATTGTGTGCGTCATCCCAAAACTGTTTTCTGTATTTTGCTACAAGTTCTTCAGAAAGGCCATCTGGTGTGAACTTATGATTTTTCTCCTTCACTCCCAACACAATCGTTCCACCATTGGTATTGGCCAAGGCTGAAAAAGAGCGCCAGAATTCTGCTTTTGGGAAACCACCAGCAGCAGATTTGTATTCCACTTCGGAGTTCTCCTTCAATTGGAGTTTCAAACGTATTTTTTCTGCTATATTCATGTCAATTTGATTTTATTATTCGTTTCAGATGGCTCTTATTTCCAATCAAGCATTGGTTGTTCCTTATAATTTAAGATGAGATTAAAGCACTTTTGCAAAGTAACAATACCTATTCCATTACATTCAGACAAAGATGTCATTGAGCTATTATTTATGTCATTTAATATTTTGTCAATCACAACTATTTGATTTGCTCGAATGCCCAAATTTTTCTTATCGTATATAGACATTGACATCCATTTGTCTTTAAATTGCTTGTATAATTCGTCGGGAGCTTTGGAGTCGTACTCGTATATTTCTATAGGTATAGAACACTTATCTAGATAAAAATGCATAATATTCAAAACATCAATTTTGTCAAGACCACCATTATGCGTTCCTAGTAAAGGAAAGGCTATCGAAGTTATACCTTTTTCTTGATATGTTTCGACAAACTTTTGAAGACCAGCTTCTAAGTATTCCATCTTGCTCGGATATTTCCAATGGAATTTTGTTGGAAAATTCAGCACCCATTTCGAATATTCTTGAGGTCGCTTATATAGCCAAAGTTTGCCTATTGTAATCTGTTTGTTTTTACAGAATTCTTTGTATTTCTCATACATCTCTGGGTATCTAAGTCTAAAGCCAAGAGCGACCCCCTTGCCCATTACCCCTACACAATTTATTGTATTAACAATAGTTTGCTTGTCTGACGAGAAAATATTCCCTTTCTTAAATGTTATATTACTCATATATTAAAGATTTCAATTGTTTATAACGACTCCAATAATCAGCAGACATAGCCAATAGTCCGTTTTCTTCATTAAATGTCTTTTTATTATTCTCATATACAAACATGTGTTCCAAGTATCTAAGACCACCCGCATCTTTTGTGTATGAGGCAATGTCACATTGATACAAAACCATTTTTAGTTGTAGCAAACATGATGCATCAATTTGAAGTCCTTCAGCATCTTTCTTGATTTCTTCTTGAAGCATATTACAATCATATTTTCCTTGAAAGAATTTGCCCAAATGATCATCCTTCAATAGTGCTTCAACGAGCTTCAACTCATAGTCTGTAAATGGAGACTCTGACCAGAATTCTCTGATCAAAGATAGAGTATATATATGTTGTGTCGCTCTATCTATAGCCTTTCCTATATCATGCATTGCTAGAACTAAACGCATCAAGTCTATATTCATCACTTTAGTGTTCAGTTCAAATGCATACTTTTCAAATTGTCGACAGACAAGTAGTGTATGTTGCTTGACCACGTAATGACGTACCTTCGAATTATACAACTTTTCAAGTTTTGGCATTACGATTTCAATAGCTGTTATGAGTTCTTCTGGATCAAACTCATTGTCATCAAAACTTATACCAAGATATTTCTCTATGTCTTCAGTACATGTGTATCTTGCTTCATGAGCAACAGGTTCATGTTTATACACCAACCATCTTGGAGAGCGAGCAGCAGGACTCATATTGATATAAAAAATTTCAAAAGGAGTATCACCAAGTTCAACAGAAACGGCTTCATACAATTGAATAATATTCTTCTTTTCTGCTTTTATATCTTTGGTGTTGTAAACTTTAACTTTTGTAATATTATTACTTTCTATTTGGAAAATGTAATCCCCGTTATATCTTGTATTAATAGAAAGTTTGTTATTATCAATATTAAATAACAGTTGAGAATTTTCATGTTCAAATACATCTTCTGCTTCATAGATAGAGAAAATATGTTCACATACAGGGTCATTCATAAATATTGAACGTAGTATCTCAGTTTCTTCTCTATCATAGCAGATAATCTGATAATTATTTATATCAGAGAAGTCGAACTCATTCTTGACTAAAAACTCCTGCTGCTTTTTATCTCTAACAACCTTGTCATAATTGTTATGGCTATATAAATGCACAGCATCAATATTATATGGGTCATCAATCACTTTATATACATTAGCCCAATTCGTCTGAAGATTACCTGTGCTATAGTAGCATAAATTTGCACGTTTGGACAAGATTTCCTGCAAATCGAATTTAAAGAATACAGGCATCGGACACATTGGCAAGCCATTACCTAATGCGCTCTGATAATATTTCGTATTTCTCTGCTTGCCTAAGCATTCATTATAGAACTGAGTTTGTGTGCCAGTTCTATAGTAAAATCTTGCATAAGGATGCGCTTTTGATGATCGATGAACAACAGAACCTGCAGCATCATATCTCAAAAGCCCCAGCTCATTCGCTCTATTTCGACTTAGTATCTTACGAGTTCGTATTACCTCTATTGCATTAAACATATGAGTAAAATGGTACACGTAAGGTTTTCCATGACTGTTGGACTTTAACTCGTTATAGAATTCCATTAGGTTGAGTTCTTTTTTAAACGAGCTTTCTATACCTGATGCTCTGAATGCTGGATTTTCGGATAATGCCACCCAGTCCCACCGATTTCTGTATTTGTCAACTATTTCTTGAGTAAACTTTATATTGCCAGCTCTTGATATACTTGACCAATCAAGTTTTGTTTCAAACTTTTCAAGGATTTCTGCAGTAATAATGAAATCAGTTCTTCGGCATATAACATCCCAATTAAAGTAATCCTTGAATTTTTCAAGAAGCTCTTCTGTCAATGATAGATTAGGACTATTAGAAACGAAATTCCAGTCAAGATATGATTTGTACCTATCAAGAACTTTTGCGTCAGATATGTTAATGTGAGAGCTGTGAGACAATACCATCCAGTCTAATTTGTCCTTAAAGACAAATATGACATTTGCTGCTAATTGTTCACTATGTGAAATCTTAACCCAATCAAGACTCTTGTCTTTTAGGATATTGAGAACTTCCATTGTTGGATAAAAATCATCACGTTGAGATATAGCTTTCCAATTAAGATCTTTATCTATCACCAAGCGTAACAATTCAGGCGTAAACTTTATATCATTACGTCGTATCAGTTCATTCCAGTCCCATTCTTTTGTCACTAATGCAATCAGGGTGTCCGTGTTAAGGGCAATTTCTTTTCTCTTTGACAGTATTGCCCAATTCCAGTCTTTGTCCTTGTTTTCCTTAATGAATTCTGCTGTAAAAATACAGTCATTACGAGATGAAAGTGCTGACCATTCCCAAGAAAAATCCTTATGCTCCATTACGAAGTCCGCGGTAAGAGCAAACGACTTGTTTTGCGAAATAGCATTCCAATCCCAAGGGTAGGATAGATGAGTCGAGATATTTTCAATATCCAATTTTACATCTTTTCTCTTAGACAATATTGCAAAATTCAGCCAATCTTCAAACTTTTCGATATGCTTAATGAGATCCTTTGGACGTTTAGAATTATAGCTGAAACATTTGCTGTTTTCAGAAAGGTAGTCCCAGTCCCACTCTTCTGTTCGAATTTTTAGAATATTGTCACACCAGTTAATAGAAGTGAGGGTAGAAAGATACTTAAAATTCCAGTTGTAATATTCATTTTCAAGAATGGAAACAACCAAATCTTCCCAATTATAGAAGTCTTTAGTTATATTTTTGTCCCATCTTAGAATCCTATCAAGAGCTTTTGAAGAAGATAGTGCATCCCAATCTACATATATTCCATGCTCTTGATAATCTTGCAGATATGGTTCTATTTCAAAATCAGCACGGTTATATACGTCATAATAGTTCCAGGCAAATCCAACAGAACTCAAAGACTTGTCGTCCTGTAAAGACATTATATTTTCCGTTGAATAACGTTTTGTAAACAAAGACCATAACTGTGTGTTGTCCTCTATCTGAGATAGAATGACAGCAATCTGTATTTTTATGTTTTTATCGGAAAGATCTTCATCTGTAAGAATGGTTTGCAGAAGGGACTTCCAATCCCAAGAATCATAATATTCAGGGAGGTTCGATATTAAAAAATCGTGTTTTGCACGTAAAGTAATGCATTTCCAATTCCACCTGTCAACATACAATGACAGATTATCTTGAATCTTTACTATGTCCAGATGTTCTGATAAATAGTCCCAATCAAGTTTGTTCACCCAGCGCATATCACCCAACTGAGTGATATGCATACTATCACAAAAACGTTTTGTCAGGACTTTCCAATCCCATTTTTCATCATCAAAGTTCCTACGAATTATGCCTTCAGAAACTTTTTCTGTTAATAATGACCATAAATTCTTTGCTGATGCAATCGTCTTGAACGATAAATCCATATATAATTGGTCAACAAAATCTTCCCTTAAGTTTGCTATTACTACGTCAAGAGAAAGACACGTCATATGTTTCTTGATAAATTCAATATTGTTTAGAACAATATCTCTGTAAGATAATTGCGACCACGACCATTTGAAATCTACATTAGAATCAATGATATGACAGTCTGTAACCGAAGCAGAAATGTGATTTAGTCCTTTTACACTAAAATTCTTTTCTTTATAATGCTCAAAGACCTCTGAATTCCATACGATATTAGGATTGCATTCAAGACCAATAGCATAATTGGTGCACCTCCAAGTAATGAAGCCCATTTTCTCGTGCCAATCTGTCAATTCTATTGACCATTGGTAATCTGCCATATTTGCATTGTAGTTTGTAGAAAGGCGCTCTTTATTTTCAATGACAGCAAAAGCAAATGCACTGGATTCACAGTACAAATGGCACCAATTATTATCTGAGAATGCACGAGGCATAACATCTTCAACATAAATATATTTGCCGAATACAGATATGTTATTAAGGATGAATCCGAGTTCTGCATTTGATGACAAGAATTTCCAATCCCATTTACGATTGGGATAACTACATATTGACTCAGGATGCAGAGATAAATATTTTTCCGTTTGAGAATACATAACAAACGGAATGGTATCAATATGTTGAAGAACAAAATCTTCGTCTAATTTAGGCATCAATGTCTCCCAGTCCCAATCTATAGTGTTATTGTGTAGTTCTGGGATAACAATAATTTTTTTAACAAAGTCTATGCTACGATTTGCAGACAGAGATTCAAAGTCCCAAGGGTACTTTGTGGCATTATCAATAATAAAGTCATCATCAAATCTTTCCGAAATAATAATCCAGTCTAATGATTCCTCATATTGTTTAAGCTTTGGTTTAAGAGATACTGTCGGACATACTGATGAAATCTTTGACCATTGGGAGCCATTTGCGTCTTTTGCTATGCTGTCAAACAGCCTATTATCATTCCAGTCTAAATTCTCACTATCGAGGAAATCATCTAATGACCATACATCCATATAAGAGCACAGAGACAAGTAAGTCAGTCTCATACCACTTCCTTTAACAAGATATAGGTATTCTCCTAAATGAATTTTATCACGAACATACTGAGAATTACAGCTGTTAAACAACAGGTCGTTAGCTTCCAAGGATACTTCATCTTGATAGAAAACAATTGGGTACTTTAGACCATTATATTCATATAATCTGAAATCCACATATACTTCACCCATTCTAGCATCATTTGAAGCTTCAGCTCTAAAAACTAAAGTTCTATCATCTGACTGCAACAATAGACGTGCCACAAGTCCCTCTGGTGCGCCATACAATTCTTTTTCAATTGTGTTTACATTGAAATTATCATAGGCCAACAATTTGCTTCCGTGGATTTTTGACACTATACCAAGGGAATCTCGGAAAGGGAAATACAAGAACTCATTTTCTGTCTTTTGAGCAAGGTCAAAGCATTCGTTTAATAGCTGTACCCCTGAATAGAATTCGTATTTAACCCCCTTCTTAAGAGCCAATTCTCCTAATGGAGTTACAGAAACTTTATGTTCGACATTATTGATTAATGCGAATTTTTTCAGTTCAGAAAGAATTCCACTAAAGATGGATGCCTCTCCGACATCTTTGTACCTTTTGGGAGTCACGTCAAAATTATCCTGAACGTTAAATCCGAGAATACCAGCTAACTTATTCTCATAAATAGAACCGCCATTATATTTTATGGTCATCAGAAGGACCTTATCCAACTTGGTCAGTTCTATTATTTTGTAGTAGGTTACATAACATACCGTTCTGTTCAATCTCCACAAGCGGAAATTAGAATCTGTGGAATTTGAAGCATAAACGAGCTTGCCATTATTGATAATTTCTTTATAATCCATATTCCTCAGCTGTTAATATTTTACCATTTTCATGATTGGACACAGTATTGTATACATTATCATAAATTTCTTTTGTTCTAAAGAGTTGGCTATCACCAACAATAATCAGCAAACGTTTTGCGCGTGATAAAGCAACATTCAATCGGTTTGGGGATTGAGCAAAGCCAAGGTCTTTTTGCTTCGGATAACCATCTTCTCCATATTTCGTATAATTAGGTTTTTGTCCTTTCTCTGTTTGGATGCAATGACTTCTTACCATTGATACAATAATAATATTACGTTCCATTCCTTGGAATCTATCTACAGTGCTAACTCGTATAGGCATCTCTTTTGAATTGAATTCTTTTGTCATTTCCTTGAGCAGGCGCAATTGCTTGCCATAAAACGAAATCAAGCCAATTTGTTTGTCTTCAATATTGTTCCACTTATTAGTATACTCATGGAAGGAATCCGAGTTATTCAGTTCATGAAGTAATTTTTGAATTATTTTAACCTCTCCATAATTTACTCTTGACGTACCATCAAGCATCTCTGGAGATGAAGAATCAATCCACAATACATGAACACTAGGATCAATAGGACCTGCTGTGATACCATGAAATCTTGATGCTCCATTATGAATATAGTCAGGATCATTAACCCCCAAATCCTTAGGATGCACCAAACCACACTCTAAGCCACCTTCGTCTTTGTAGAATTGTTTTATTACTTCATTGATAGCAGGATGCATTCTGAACTGATAGTTGAAAACACCCTTGAGCTTTTCATCTATCTGATTGTATAATCGTTCAAAATGCGATATTTCGAGAACATTGAAGTTTTTGATAACAAAACTCTTCAGTTCTTTTATTCGCTGCAATTCTGTATTGTTTTGTTCTCGCTTGATTAGATATTCAAACGAGTTTGTGAATGCCTCTCTTGATATCATTGGAGGTAACTGTCGATGGTCGCCAATAATAATATTCTTCTTACCATAAATCAAAGGCATAGACAACTCCGCTGGTGTTGCCTTGCTCGCCTCATCCTGAATTACAACATCAAATCTAATTTTAGGATTGTAATCATTATCTCTTTGGGAGAAAATGCTTCGATATGTCTTATAGAATGCAGTCGGAACAAACTTGTTCTTCTTACTTTGAGTAGCAATATTTTCAGTTAAAATAATATTCTTCTGTCCAATTGAACTACATGTCGCACCAACAACATTACAGTTCGCAATATAGTTATCAAAGAATAAAACCTTAAGATTGTCCGTAGGATTTTCCAACAGTTCTTGCCAAAGTTCCTGAGCTTCTTCAGGCATACAATCTTTATCCATTCTTCTACCGATATTTTCCATCCAGTTCATAAGGATTAACTTTTCTGGGGCTTTATAAACTGTATCTTCTACAATTGTAGCAACATTGTCATCATTATCATCTTCATTAATATCAAATGATTTTCCCTTTGTTGTAATGTCACCACCTTTTGCCCAGCGGTACATGGCAGAGTATGAAAATTGAAGGCCCTCTGTTTCAAGACGAGACTCATCACCTATGCGGATAGGCTTAACCAAATTATGATAAGGATTCGCAACTCTATCTATTGCATTATCAACAGCTAAATTCGTTTCCGAAGTTAGCAGAATCCTTGTGTTCTGATTCTCGCGTACATTTTGCCAAATCAGTTCAGCAATTGCCGTCGATTTTCCTGAGCCAGGAGGCCCTTGGATTATAGATAATTCTGGAGCCAAAATTGCCTTGGCAATAGCCACCTTCTGGGACTCATTATTAGCAATTCTTCTATTCAGAAGATGTTTGGTAACTTCTTGCAATTCCAATTTGATATTATCTTCATAATCTTTAATACCAGCAGCTTTAGAAGCATCAAAAATAAAAGTGCCAAGTGACGAATTCTCTACGTCATGACCTTCAACGATTCTGTTCAACGATTCTTTCAGACGTGCCAGTTTCTCTAAATCACCAGAAAGGTCTGGAATTATTTCCGTGACATCAGTCTCTTCAAACAATTGTTTTGTGACTTCATAAAAGTCACCAGAAATATCCAAGATCAGTTCAGGGAAATTAGCTGTTCTTATCAGCTTTCCTATCTTAAGTTTTCCAACAGTGAAATCTGCCCCCTTTAGTTCACGCATTGCATCAAAACGATCTTCATCTCTGCTGTTAATATCATTGAAATATATTAATTTGACTTTATCTGAAGGCACTTCTGAGATTGTGCACAAATATCTAGATTGGTCAAATGTATTAAGTTTATGGGTTAACTGAGCCTTAAAGGTCAATAGGTCTTCTATTTTCTGAAATTCTCGTGAGAATATAAGTTCTGTTCCTTTTTTCTTCAGTTCAAGGTGCAAATCATCAGAGAAGTCATGAAGTTGATTCATGATTTCAGTCATATCTGCTTTTCTATATAGAATGTCAAAGTTGCACTTGTGACCCTTCTTGAACAATCCAAAATCCACAAACGGATAGTCTCGGCTTAACTCTGTAAGAAGTTCAGGCAAACTCTTTTCTTTCCAATTGAAATCAATACCAATTGAAGTTCCATTTGACGATACGGAATGTTCTATTGACGGTTTAAACAAGGTGTGTAGGTCATCATTGAATTTATCAAGTTCTTCTACCGTTGCCCAATCTCTATTCTCACGGTATTTGTAATAGTATTTTTCTATATGGTCATAATTGTCCTGACCAAACAATCTTTTCATCAGTTGGTCCCAGAGATAAAAATCAAAGTTGAAATCGGTTGTGTCCTTCGTATTAAAGAACTCTGACGATGCTATGTAAGCAACGTCAGAAGCTTCTTTAACTGCATTTACGATATCTTCTGTATCCTTTTGCGACTTAGGATATTTAACATTCTTACAGAAAGTTATTGTATTGCCTTTCAACTTAGGTAATCCAAGCGTGTTTGCTTGCCAATCATAACTGTCAAGAGCTCTCCTATGAATTATAAATGTAAACTCTACCTTGCACATTTGCAATTCAAACACGGACTTTATCTGGTCTAAAAACTCTTGTGTAAAATATCCGCCTTCAACAGACACTTGTTTGTCTATACTTACACCATTATTAATTTTCTTCTTGTTATTCTTGAACGATTCTATGTTATTCAGTTTGAGACCTGGAAATTGCTTTTCAAGATAAACAATTATACTTGGATATGTAGGAATAATAGCAGATGCTCGGTCAGGCAAAGCCAATTGGAGATTGTTGAATTCATCATTCTCCTTCAGCCTATTTAACTCTTCTATGGATATTTGAAGACGATTATTCTTGTCGAAATCATATTCTACTTTCAGTTTGTCCAGCAAATGTTTTACCCCGGTAAACTGAGCGCATCTGTCCACGATGCTACCATCAACTACAGGATAGTAAGTGAACGTAACGTGTTCTTTATTAGCGCTCGTTCTGATTTGGGCTTTTATAGATTCATCCAACTTTTGCCAGTTGGAAATAGGGGATAGGACATAGCCTTCTTCAAAATGACAATCACCATAATCGATGTCCAAACTATCAACTATTTGTTGTTGAATTTCTTCAGTGTTATCTGTGGTGTCAACTCTGACGTGTAGTTTCTCATTGATGATAGTAGATTCTTCTGACATGATAGCAATAGGAGCCATTCTTTGTCTAAGAATCTGTTCCTGTACTTCTGTATGTTTTTGCCATATTTCCTTCAGTATAGTTTTATCTGCTGTTTTCTTTGCCAAGTTCTCCTCTACTACGGCTCTTCTGCTTACAACAACATTGCGGTGCTCTTTGTTTATCTTTACAACTTTAACATCTATTGTCTGCCCTACGAACGTATCCAAATTGGTAACTCTAACGATATCCGTTTGAGAACTAGGCATAAATGCTTCCATTCCGAAGATATCCACAATGCTACCACCTTTTGTACGGCACTTAACGTGTGCTTTTAAGGTCTCGTTGTTGTCAAGTGCTTCATTAACCCGTTCCCAGGCTTTTGCAGCTCTTGCTTTCTTGTGCGACAGAATCAACTGTCCAAGATGGTTGCTCTTTGATTCTATGTATACATCAACGATGTCCCCCACCTTTAGTTCTGGATTATATCTGAATTCGCTATTCTGTATAGTACCGTCAGTATGATAGCCTATATTGACTACCACTTCTCGTTGGGTGATAGAAATGACAGTACCAGAAACAACTGTATGTTCAATGACGTCCACAGTTCCTTCATTTTGTTTTTCGGACATTTGAAAAGAGTTTCTTTTCTCGAAAGCGTCCCGATCAAAATCATCTAATATGTCAGCCATGTTTACAATTTTGTTATATGGTACAATCTAATTCTATAGTTCATAATACATTCTCGTCTCCCTGAATGTGATCACCGGCGTAACCTCCTTCCGGGTCTCGGCATCAACAATGCCATTTATATGCAAGCCTGACGAGAGCTTGGGCTTCACCCACTCATTATTCCACAACTTTACATTTTTGTCCCCTGCCACTACACGGCACAACCTCATCTTGTATGGAGATGTGCCGTTTTTCTGGTCTTGCTGATACGTGATGTTTTGCAGCCAAAGCTGATTGTAGTCAGAGTTGGGTTGATTGCATAGTTTGGAATATACGAGCCTGATGATTGCGCATTTCTCTTTTTCATTTTTCAGAGAGTCGACCATTCTACTGAGAACGCGCAAGGCATAATGGCAACAGCCAACATTCTCTAAGGCTATCTGTGTACAGACTGCAGACATGGCGCGAATACTACCACCTACGAGTCTGCGTCGTTTGGTTATCTTTTCAGTTGTGGGTTCTTCTCCGTCAAGAATTGGTATTGTCGTGACTTCTTCTTCATAAGGCTCGAGCCAGTCTTCTATACGCTTGTCTATATCCGAGAGCATCGTTTTGATGGAACCGCTATCGGGGTATTGGCGGGCAAACATAAGGATGTAGAGCAGGTGCTTCTCGAAACTGTCAAAGTCGCAACCTTTCTTGTTGATGATAGGTGTGTTGTAGATATATGTAAGTTTGTCGGGCTTGACTGCATCGGTAACTATGCTATCGCTGATCTTGGTCTTCTTGCTGTTCATGCGGAAGTTCAAGCACTCCAACACGTGCTGAAGGACATAGGAAATCTTTTCGAGTTCATCCTTGTCATTACAAAATATAGCGGTAGTCGTCACGATAACGGATGATTTCGTATGAAGCGGTGATACCTTCTCTTTGTATTGCTTCATGAAGTAATAGGTCGGAATAGCCAAGAATAATTTCGCCTATAAAGTCGAATATGGCATTTCCTTGAGGGATGCCAATATTGCGCCCTTGTTGGAAGGCGCGAAGGTACTTTTGGATGTTCTTGGCTATCGGATTTTCTGTTTCCTGCTCGTGCTTTGTTCCTTTGAACGAGAAGGCCCAATCAAATGCTTGTGGATTGACCGAGCCGTAACAGTTTGTAATGTCTGTAACGAACATATAACGGTATTCCAAAGAAAGTTCTATACTCCGCTGTTCCATAGAACTCCACCAGTTGAGTATAGTAGTGGACTTGTGAAATGGCTCTTTTTCCTTAGGTATAACGGGCAATGCGCAAGATGTAATATGCGGAACTTTGTACTTCTCAAAGAGATGCTTTATGACCGTCCATGACTGCTCATTACAAATTTCTCTAACAAGGAAATAATAAAGGAATGGATTTGCAAGGATAATGGGGCGAACTGCGTAATGTCCATCTTTGTTGAGTAAAATGTCAAGGTTTACATCGGGTAATTCTTCTGGTGATATACCTTTTCGCAAGCAATCTTTATAGGGCGTTTTGCCAATGGTGTTCTTGACTTCTTGAAGCAATTCGTCGAATACGAAATATTCTGGTAGCTCGAAACCATGATACTGTTCTGATTTCAAAAAGAAATCCATAGCCTCGCTATGATTGAGGCTAAGTATATTTTTAGTTTTTTCTGTCATTGATGTAGTGATGATTTATTGTTCCACATACAGCTTCATGGCGTTCTTCGGAATATATGCCGTTGCCACTAAGCATCCTTCAAATAGTTCTACGACCACTCTCTGTTGTCCTGCGATTCTTGCCACTCTACCATGAACGTCTTTAAAATCCCCATCTATCACAATAACCATATCGCCTAATTTGTACTGGATGATCTCTGTTGTAACTGGTATAATGTGTGGATTCTTGATGGATGTGAGCCTGATGAAATTGTCCATCGCGTCATTGCGAATGGTGAGTGGAGGATTGCGGTCAGGATTGTCTTGGCGACAAATAGTGTGGTCAAAGTAATAACTTAATAGTTTTCTGTTTCCCTCAGAGCTGATCATGATTTCATAAAGCAAGGACTCGACTTGTGCTGTTGTGGCATAAACAAACAGAAAAGAGGGCAGGAGAGGGGCTATGACAATCCGCTTCTTCCCATTCTTGTTTATATGTTTGTATCGCAGAGGCACATAGCATTCCAAGCCTTTAGCCTCTACTAATGCTTTTGCCTTGAGGACGCGTCCATACGTAACTCGCAGAACAAACCATTGCTTGTTTCCAGAAGGCACATTCTCTACCGACACCCCACCTTTGTCCTTTGAGATGGAGGGCGTACAAGAGGTGAGTCCTGCACTTGGACACGACGAGCCTGTGTCGGTAGGCTGCCCATTATACAATGAAGCATCAGCCGTTGGAGGCTGCTTGGTGATATCTTCCAATGTTATAGTTCGGAGGTTAGGTTAAACCAACAGACTATTTCCTGACTTCGTCACTCAAAAAACACGTATTTTATAACTGATTGACAAACAATATTTTGTATCTTTGCATCACCTAATATTGGGTGACGCGAAAGGTATTTTAACTATGTTTGTCCGAAAGAAAAAACATCGTTCCGGCAATATCGGAGTTATAGTTGCCGAGAAAATTTGTGGCAAGATGAAGGAACTTGTCACAATTGGAGTTGCCTATAATGAGGGAGAGGTCGATAATCTTGTGAATGAAGCAAAAGAATGGATTTCCAAAGAGAAATCACGCCGCCATCCGCAGCTTGACCTTTTCGGCGAGGAACGTGAGGCGTGTGACCGTGAGCGTGATGAAGTCCGTCGTGTATTGTCCAATGTGAGCAATATCCTTCTCAATGGTTGTGACCTGATATTGGACCGTACATTTGACCGGATCGGTTTCAACAGGATTGATGACGAAGTGTTCCGCAAGCTTGTAAAGGCTCGTTTGGCATATCCAACGAGCAAGGCTGCTACGGTGGAATATCTGAAAAACCACTTTGACGAGGACGTGGATCTATCCAAAATCTATCGCTATCTTGACAAGCTTAGTGGTCATCAGCACGAAATAGTACAGGACATAAGCGTGCGCCATACTGCGAAATTGTTTGGTGGCAATATCGGCGTGTTGTTTTATGATGTCACCACACTTTACTTTGAAGCGGATTATGAGGACGAATTGCGCAAGACAGGCTTCTCGAAAGAGGGACGTCACAGTAATCCTCAGATCATACTCGGCCTGCTTGTTAGCCTTGGCGGCTATCCACTAGCATATTGCATCCATGAGGGCAACAAATATGAAGGCCACACGATGCTGCCGACGATAAACGAGTTTGTAAGCAAATACGGTTTGGAGAACTTCGTTGTGGTGGCAGATTCCGGACTGATGAACAATGCCAATATAGCGGAACTTGAAGCGCACGGCTACAAGTATATAATAGGTGCGAAGATAAAGAATGAAAGTCAGGAGGTCAAAAGCTGGATATTGGAGCAACCCAAGCGCAACTGCCAGATGGTTGAATATGACAAAGGCGGCGGACGTCGTCTCTTGGTCGGCTATACAGATGACCGTGCAAAGAAAGATGCCTACAATAGAGAAAAAGGAATACGCAGGTTGGAAAAGGCTTATAAGCATGGTGCGCTCACAAAAGGCAATATCAACAAAAGAGGTTACAATAAGTTTTTGTCTATGGATGGTGAAGTGAAAGTCGCCATCAACTATGACCGTATTGCCGATGACTCCAAATGGGACGGTCTAAAAGGCTATCTCACTAATACGGATATACCAATACAGGATGTATACACAGCATATCACAACCTTTGGCATGTAGAGCGGGCCTTCCGTATAGCGAAATCAAAGATAGAGATACGTCCCATGTTTCATTTTACACGCAAACGTATTGAAGCCCATATATGCATCTGCTTTGTGGCTTTGAAAGTATACAAGGAGTTGGATCGCATGCTGAAAGTCTCAGAGATTAAGATGAGCGTGGACAAGGTGCTTGCATTGGCAAAGACAATCACAACGATACAGATCAAGCTTCCTCTAAACAAGGAGGTTTATACGCAAACCATGCTGATGGCAAGGCATCAGAAAATAGCTAAACTCTTTGATGAGGATTTTTGGGTGACGCAATGACGAAGTCAGGAGACCAAGGGCTGTTGCAAGGGAAACAACTATGAACAACGCTTCGCCAGGACAAGAACCAAAATAGAAGCAACAGAAGAAAGGGACTCACCAAGCCTTCACATAACGAAGGCCGATGAGTCCCATTCTCTTTTTTACCCGATGTCCTGACGAGGCAGGACGTTTGTCTATTTTATTCCAATTATACGTTCTCTTCCTCTTTCTTCTCCGTGCCTTCCGTCACCTGCTCGGTAAGTTCTTCCCGCTTCTTTTCCTCTTCCTCTTTCTTCTCTTCCACCTTCTTGCGAGCCTCCTCGCTGAGTTCGGGATAGGAGATACGGGTGTGGTAGATCGACTTCAGACGCCCGATGAGCACGTTCTTGGCTGTCTGCAGGTCGCGGAAGGTGATAGGGCAGTCGTTGAAGAAGCCCTCGCGCACCTGTGACTGGATGATACTATCGACCAAGGCGCTGATGCTCTCGGGAGAATACTCCTTGAGGGATCGCGAAGCCGCCTCTACCGTGTCGCAGATCATCAGGATCGCTTGCTCACGCGTGAACGGGTTCGGACCCGAGTAGCGGAACAGGCTCTCATCGACCTCCTCGTCGGGATGCTCGTTGGTATATTTGATGTAGAAGTAGCGCGTCAGTCCCGTGCCGTGGTGCGTGGCGATGAAGTCGCGGATGACCTGTGGCAGGTGGTGCTCCTCGGCCAGGCGCAGACCCTCCGTGACGTGGCCGATGATGATGGCCGCGCTCTCCGTGTCCGACAGTTTGTCGTGCGGGTTGAAGCCCGCCTGGTTCTCCGTGAAATAGACCGCGTTCTCCATCTTTCCGATGTCATGGTAGAGCGCCCCCGTACGCACCAGTTGCGCCTTGGCCCCTATCTTGTTGGCTATCTCCGCTCCCAGGTTGCCCACGGTGATGGAGTGCTGGAACGTGCCCGGCGCCTTCTCGCTCAGTTCACGAAGCAACGGGTTGTTTGTATTGGAAAGCTCGAAGAGCGTCACCGTTGAGGTGAATCCGAAGGCCTTCTCGATCACCAGCATCAAGGGATAGGTGAAGAGGAGGAAGAAACCATTGATCGTGAAGTGGTAGTAGATGGCGCGGTCGAGCTTCGAGACATCATCCGTCTGGATGAGCTGGAGCGCGAAATAGACCAGCGCCGAGGCAGCCGTGACGAGGATCGCCGTGAGGAATATCTGACTCCTTCGCGACAGTTCGCGGAGCGAGTAGATTGCCACGAGGCCCGCCACCAGCTGTACGGTGATAAACTCATACTGGTATTTCACGGCCACGGCACAGATGAGGATGGTCGTGACGTGCTGGATGAAGGCCGTTCGCGAGTCCATGAAGACGCGCCCGAAGATGGGCGAGATGGCAAACGGGATGATATAGATGCTGAAGAACGGGTGCTTCATCATGAAGGACGTCAGGAGCGGGAAGAAGACGAGCAAGGCGTAGAGCATGGCTATGGATCGCGGCTTCGTGAAGTAGTCCTTGCGGAAGAGCGCCAGATAGAGGGTGAAGAGCGAGACGAGCAGCAGGATGTAGATGGTCTGTCCCGCTATGGTCGATCGCAATTCGTTCTCCGAGGCGCTCTGCTTCGCCATGGCGCGCTCGTAGGAGTTGAGCACGAGCATCATCCGCGAGGTGACGATGTCGCCCTGGGTGATGATGCGCTGCCCCTTGAGCACCATTCCGCTTGCCTGCGTGATGAGGCTGAGATTGTCGTTGAGCTCCATTTCGCTCCGGCTTCGGTCGTAGCGGAGGTTGGGCGAGATGAAATCGTTGAGGTTGCAAGCCTGCAACTTGGCCCTCACCGGCATCAGACGGTCGTCGAGGAAGATGTATTGGTAGGCGCCGAGCGTCGTCAGCACGCTATCCGTGGGCAGCGTCACGGCCTCTTTGCCCGTCACGACGCGGATGGCCGTCGTCGTGTCGCCATCGCTATACTGCGCCAGCTGGGTGGGGTCGAGCACGCCGCGCTCGTAGATTTGGTGCAACCTATGGGCGATGATCTGGACGTAGTTGCCCGTCAGTCCCGGTATGCCGTCCTTGAACTTCTCATGAAATGCCTGGAGCGACTGCTCCTCCACGCGGTCGTCCCAGTTGAAGTAGGGCTGGAAGCGTTCGCGCACGGAGTCGCGCTCATACTTCAGGGTCGCCTCCGACTTGAAGACGGGGAAGTCGATGGGGGCGATCAGAGCGCCGTCCGTCCACGGCTGGCCCTCGCTATAGTGCAGAAGTCGGCTGCTGTCGCGGGGCAAAAACAGGACGATGATGGTCACGCTCGTCAGCACGAGCGCTATGCGCGTAAGGATGGAAGGCCAGTTGTTGGTGCCGTTATGTCTGAATTGCTTCATGATGCGTAATGTTCGTTTTGGTTGGTTCTTAGCCCTTAGTATAGGGGCATAAATGCCTTTACTCGGCGAAATTACGAAAAAAATATGGTATAATCGAAAAAAAAGCATTACTTTTGCCGAAAATTTTAGGCTATCCACGCTTATCAATTTATGATGGAAGAAAAATTTACAGCAGAAGCAGCGTCTTCGCAGGTGCGGGTTCGCTTTGCACCCAGTCCCACGGGAGCGTTGCATATTGGCGGTGTTCGCACGGCTTTGTTCAACTATTTGTTTGCCCGCCAGCATCATGGATCGCTGGTGTTCCGCATTGAGGACACAGACTCCAGCCGCTTCGTACCGGGAGCGGAAGAGTATATTCTGGAGTCGTTCCGCTGGTTGGGTATCCACTTTGACGAGGGTGTCAGCTTCGGTGGAAGCCACGGCCCGTACCGTCAGAGCGAGCGCAGGGAGATCTATAAGGAGTATGTGCAGCAGCTCCTCGACGAGGGCAAGGCCTACTATGCCTTCGATACGCCCGAGGAACTGGAGCAGAAGCGTGCTGAGGTGAAGAACTTCCAGTATGACGCCCACATGCGACTGACGATGCGCAACTCTCTCACGCGTTCTGCCGAGGAGGTCAAGCAGCTCATCGACGACGGCGAGCAGTATGTCGTCCGTTTCCTCGTGGAGCCGGGCGAGGAGGTCGTGGTCCACGATATGATCCGTGGCGACGTCCACGTCAAGACCGATATCCTCGACGACAAGGTGCTCTACAAGAGCCACGACGAGCTGCCCACCTACCACTTGGCCAATATTGTCGATGACCACTTGATGGGCATTAGCCACGTGATCCGTGGCGAGGAGTGGCTCCCGAGTGCGCCCCTCCACGTCCTGCTCTACCGTGCTTTCGGCTGGGAGGACACCATGCCGCGCTTCGCCCACCTGCCGTTGCTGCTCAAGCCTGAGGGCAAGGGCAAACTGTCGAAGCGTGATGGCGACCGCCTGGGATTCCCCGTCTTCCCCCTGGAGTGGGAAGACCCGAAGACGGGCGAGGTCAGCACAGGCTTCCGCGAGAGTGGCTATTTCCCCGAGGCGGTGGTCAATTTCCTTGCCCTGCTGGGATGGAATCCGGGCACGGAGCAGGAGATGTTCTCGCTCGACGAACTGGTGGATGCCTTCGACATCACGAAGTGCTCCAAGGCAGGAGCGAAGTTCGACTACAAGAAAGCGATTTGGTTCAACCACGAGTACATGCTGCGGAAGAGCGACGAGGAGATCGCAGGCCTCTTCGCGCCCATCGTGGCCAACAATGGCGTCGATACGACCATGGATCGTGTGCGCCAGGTGGTCCACATGATGAAGGACCGTGTCGATTTCGTCCATGAGTTGTGGCCGCTCTGTGCCTTCTTCTTCATCGCTCCTACGGAGTATGACGAGAAGACGGCGAAGAAGCGCTGGAAGGAGTATTCCGCCCAGCAGATGACCGAACTGGCGCAGGTGCTCCAGAAGGTCGAGGACTTCTCGGTAGAGGGCCAGGAACCAGTGGTGATGAAGTGGGTCGAGGAGAAGGGCTACAAGCTCGGCGACGTGATGAACGCGTTCCGCCTGGCACTTGTCGGTATCGGCAAGGGTCCCGGTATGTTTGACATCTCGGCCTTCCTCGGCAAGGAGGAGACCCTCCGTCGCCTCCATCGCGCCATCAGCGAACTGGGATAAGAACGGGCGGGCGTGCCCGCCATTCAGTCTCTCACGTCATTAGCTAATCATCAACCCTACAAGAGGTAATGTACAACTTCATCATGTATGCCATGCAACTGGGCGTCCGCATTGCTGCGCGCTTCGACTCGAAGGTGCGCAAGATGTGGCGTGGCGAGCAAGCAGCCTTTGGCGTGCTTCAGCAGCGGGTCGATTCTTCGGCTCGCTATGTCTGGTTTCATGCCGCGTCGCTCGGCGAGTTTGAGCAAGGCCGTCCGTTGATGGAGGCCATACGCCGCGAGTTTCCCGACTACAAGATCCTGCTCACCTTCTTCTCGCCTTCGGGCTACGAGGTGCGCAAGGACTACAAGGGGGCGGACATCGTCACCTACCTCCCGATCGACACCGTCGGCAACGCGCGTCGCTTCCTTCGCACGGTACGCCCTGTCATGGCCTTCTTCGTGAAGTATGAGTTTTGGTACAACTACCTCCATATCTTAAACCATCGCGGGGTGCCGACCTATAGCGTGAGCAGCATCTTTCGCCCTGGTCAGATCTTCTTCCGTCCCTACGGACGGCAGTATGGCCGCGTGTTGCGCTGCTTCAGCCGCTTCTTCGTTCAGAACGAGGAGAGTAGCCAGTTGCTCTCGTCGATAGGCATCGACCAGGTGGAGGTTGTGGGCGACACCCGTTTCGACCGCGTGCTCCAGGTGAGGGAGGCGCGCAAGCAGTTGCCCTTGGTGGAGCGCTTTGTCGGCGACTCGCACCGTGTCTTCGTGGCAGGGTCCTCTTGGTTGCCCGACGAGGAACTCTTCCTTCGCTACTTTGCCTCCCATCCCGAGTGGAAACTCATCATCGCTCCTCATGTCATCAAGGAGGAGCACCTGGCGCAGATCCGCCAGTTGCTGCAAGGCAAGAAGGTGGCCCGCTACACCCAGTCGAGCGAGGAGACCGTGGCCGATGCCGACGTCTTGATCATCGACTGCTTCGGACTTCTCTCCTCGGTCTATCACTATGGTCGCGTGGCCTATGTGGGTGGAGGTTTCGGTGTGGGCATCCACAATGTGCTGGAGGCTGCGGTATGGGGTATGCCGGTCCTCTTCGGACCCAACAACAAGCATTTCCAGGAGGCGCAGGGACTGATAGCGGCCCAGGGTGGCTTCGAGGTCTCTGATGATGCGGGCTTTGCTCAGCTGATGGACCGTTTCACCAAGGATGAGGCTTTCCTCCAGGAGAGTGCGGAACGGGCTGCTGCCTTTGTCGAAAAACTCACGGGAGCGACCGAAAGGGTGCTCCAGGCCGTGAAGCCTGAACTGGAGAAGAACTGTCAAGCGCAGTCTTGATCAAACTTGGAAAGGAGTAATAAATGAAATATCAGATTACTTGCGACAACTGCGGAACGCAGTTTATCATCGATGCCGAACCGGGCATGACGGTCGAATGCCAATGTCCGGAGTGTCATGGCGTGATGCAGATCACGCTGCCCAATGCTGCCAAGGGTGAGCACTACGAGGCGCCCCGACCCACGGGTGGCGGCCCGAAGAATCCTTGGCATGCAGCCACGGTGGACGAGGACGACCGCCCCAACCGGCGCTGGCTGTGGATAGGCGTGGCGGTAGTGGTGCTGGTAGTGGCCGTGATAGGCTTTGCCATGTTCTCTACCTCGTCGTCGCAGCCCGAGCAGCCTGATGTCCTGCCTGCCGATACCATTCCTTATGAGGAGCCGGTGGTGGACGACAAACCGCAAACGCAGGTTGACACGATCGTCGAGCAGCCCGAACAGCCCGAAGTGGAAGAGGAGGTGCCCGAGGAGATAGAGCAGCCCGCTCCCGAGGATACTACGGGGACGGTGAGTGGCAGCAGCCAGAGCAAGACGGAGTCCAACAGCCATGGCCATGCGGCCGAGTAGCGTGGCATGGTGATCCGAGGACTTCTCCGTCGGCAATGTCTCCGCCCTGAGTCCGATGCTTCTTTTATATATATAACAAGGAGAAAAAGGGGGCTGCTAAGTGTTTTACAGGGTAAAAAGTACTTTTTTGAAAAATAATGCCGCAAAAATTTGCGCGAACGAAATATTCTTTCTACCTTTGCACTCGCTTAACGAGAAAGCTTGTTGAGTGTAACATGGTGGACGTAGTTCAGTTGGTTAGAGCGTCAGATTGTGGTTCTGAATGTCGTGGGTTCGAGTCCCACCTTCCACCCTCCAAGATTCCTTGCAACTCATGAGAGTTGCAAGGTTTTTCTTTTTCCCCCTATTTGCCCCTCATTTTAAGGGTTCCTTTATTTACCCTCATTTTTCAGCTTTACACCATTTTGCAACTCGGTTGCAAGAGTTTTCCCCTAATTTTGCACCGTCAAAGTACAAACGACTGTACCGACCTCATTATTATCAAGAAAAATGAATCACAGAAAGAGTAAGAATAAGTGCGTCATTGCGGCAGCCTCTCTGCTGTTGCCCACGCTTGTCCATGCCCAGAGTGGGGCGGCGAGCTCCGTAGATCCCGTCTCCATCGCTTCGGATACGACCGAGGTGATGCTGCCCGACCAGCATATCAACGAGGTGACGATCACCAAGCGACAGACCGTCCGCTCGATGGGTGGTGCCATCAACGGCCAGGCGATGCTCAAGGGCGAGCTCTTCAAGGCCGCTTGCTGCAACCTCGGCGAGAGTTTCGTCAACAACCCTTCCGTGGATGTCAACTATTCGGACGCTGCCACGGGAGCGAAGCAGATCAAGCTCCTGGGTCTCGGCGGCACCTATGTGCAGATGTTGTCCGAGCTGTTGCCCAACTTCCGCGGTTCGGCTGCTCCCTTTGCCTTGGGCTACGTCCCTGGGTCTTGGATGAACAGCATCCAGGTGTCGAAGGGCAACGCCTCCGTCAAGAACGGCTACGAGGCCATGACGGGACAGATCAACGTTCAGTATCTGAAGCCGGAGGACGAGCAGCAGGTGCAGTTCAATCTCTATGGCAGCAGCATGGGTAAGTTTGAGGCCAATGCGATGGCCAATCTCCATATCAATGGCAATGAGAACTGCGCCACCGAGCTGCTGACCCACTTTGAGAACAATTGGAATCATCATGATGGCAATGGCGATGGATTCCAGGACGATCCGCAGGTGAGACAGTACAACATCCAGAATCGCTGGTGGGCTCGTTCGGGTAAGTATATCTTCCATGGCAGCATCGGAGCACTCAAGGAGGACCGCAACACGGGACAGGTGAAAGGCCACGCCAATCCCCATGGTCAGCCTCTGTATAAAATAGATATTGAGACCAACCGTTACGAGGCTTCGATGAAGCATGCCTACGTCTTCGAGAACGAGCAGGAGAGCAGTATCGCCCTGATGGGCAACGTCTCCATGCACCAGCAGAAGGCGGGCTACGGACTGAAAATCTATGACGTCAACGAGAAGAATGCCTACGCCTCGCTGGTTTTTGAGACCAACCTCGGCCATGAGCACAATCTCTCGACGGGTCTGAGCCTCAACCACGACTACCTCCATCAGAATGTGCGCCTCGTCCACGACGCGACGCTCCCCACGCAGACGATGATCGAAAGCGAGACCGTCCCCGGTGCCTATGCGCAATATACGTTCAACCTCCACCAGCGCTTCGTGGCTATGGCGGGTCTCCGTGTCGATCATAGCAACGTCTATGGCACGTTCCTCACGCCGCGCGCTCATGTGAAGTGGGTGATGAACGATGTGGTCACGCTTCGCCTGTCGGCGGGCAAGGGCTACCGCTCGCCGCACGTGCTGGCTGAGAGCAACTATGTCATGGCCAGCGGCCGCCAACTCGTGATCGGCAAACTGGGCCAGGAGGAGGCTTGGAACTATGGTGTCAGCACGGCCTTTATGATTCCCATCGCTGATAAGACGTTGAAGATCAATGCGGAGTACTTCTATACCCACTTCCTCAACCAAACCATCATCGACTACGATAGCGATCCGAAGACCATCACGATCTCCGACTTGGATGGTAGTAGCTACTCCCATACCTTCCAGGTGGACGCCAGCATCACGCCCATCAAGGGTCTCGACCTCACGGCCGCCTACCGCTACAACCTCGTGCGGGCCACTTATGTTGGTGTGCTGCGCGCCAAACCGTTGCAGAGTCGCTACAAAGGCTTGTTTACGGCAAGCTACAAGCCGGGCCTGGGGCTTTGGCAGTTTGATGCCACCTTCGCCCTCAATGGCGGTGGTCGTCTGCCTCAGTCCTACACGCTGGCCGATGGTTCTGCCTCTTGGGACAATACCTACAAGGCTTATCCCACGCTCAATGTCCAGGTCACGCGTGAGTTCCGCAACTTCGCTGTCTATGCGGGTGGAGAGAATCTGACGGGCTACAAGCAGAAGCATCCGATCATCGGTTGTGAGAATCCGTGGAGCGACAGTTTCGACTCTACGCTCGTCTATGGACCGATCAGCGGAGCCATGGTCTATGCGGGCATCCGTGCTCACTTCTAAGAGGACAACGAAGAATTGTTTTCGTCGGAGAGCGGTTTCATACGAACAAAAATATGTAAAAAAAGATAATCAAGGAGAATCAAGTTATGAAGAGATTTTTTGGATTTTTGCTGATGCTGCTCACGGTGGTGGCTGTTTCGGCCAAGGATATCAAGACGGTCATCCTCACTACCAATCCCGAACTGGAGTGTGGGAAGTGTGAGAACAAGGTGAAGGAAAACCTTCGCTTCGTCAAGGGTGTGAAGGACATCCAGGCTTCTGCCGAGACGCAGAAGATCACGGTAGTCTATGATGCCGACAAGACCACAGTGGAGAAGATTCAGAAGTCGCTGGAGAAGATTGGCTACAAGACGCGCCTCACTACCAAGGAGGAGGTGATCAAGGAGGGATGCCATTCCAACTGCTGCGACGGCAAATGATTTTCGCTGTGGGTTAGCAGAGAAGAAAAGATAATACGTTAAGCACAGAGCCGAATCAGCATCCGTTGGTTCGGTTCTTTTTTGGTCCTTCTCAACGGGTTGCTTCCACTCCTCTCCCTGTCCTGACATCTGCCACGCTTCACCATGTACCTACCACGTATCGTCCTCCCTTCCAGCATATATCGACCTCATATTGTTTCCGTATTGTTTCCGTATTGTTTCCGCTTCCGGAAGCGAGAACGATAGGAGAACGATAGGAGAACGATACGGGATCGATACGGGATCAATACGTGATCAATACGTGATCAATACGTGATTGATACGAGACCGATACGAGAACGGTCTTTTCCGACTCCCAACCGAAGAGATTGATAAGAAATTTAACTTTTTCATCATCGTTTCTTTTGAATCTATTTTACGTTTCAGCCACTCGCCTCTTCCTGCCGTTCGTGCCAAGAAGCCTGGCTCACCATTTGTCCTGGCGCAGCCTCTATACAAAGATAACCTTCCGTCCAGTCGAATGCAAGCCGATTAGCATGAATTAACTCCCCATTAACTATTCCTTCGTATCCATTTAACAAAGCCCATCGCAGACCAAAAGCCTTCATTGCGACCTTTCCTCATGCCCTTCCCCCAGTTTTATCCGCCCAAAGGCTGCTACCTCCAATCTCTATCAGCAGCCAAGAGATACCGGTTCTGATTTGTCAAAATAGCGAACAAACACAACTATTAAGTTGTAATGTGGTCTTCTATATTCCCCCATATTCTTTAATTATTAATATTAAACAACTCTATTCTTTCTGACGAATTACTCAATTTGTAGATACGAATTACTCAGTTCTTTCTCTCGAATTACTCAATTCTTCATTGCGAATTACTCAATTCTTCATCTCGAATTACTCAATTCTTTCTCTCGAATTACTCAATTCTACTTTGCAAAGATACAAAGAATAGATGGGTACCACATTGTTCTTGATATTTTTTTAGCATTCTTAACTCATCATACATGAATGTTTTACACCTTCATTGCGACCTTTCCTCATGCCCTTCCCACAGTTTTATCCGCCCAAAGGTTGCTATTTCCAATCTCTACCAGCAGCCAAGAGACACAGGTTCTGACTTGTCAAAATAGCGAACAAACAAAACTGTCAAGTTTGAAAATCATTTGTGACAAAGGCCACCGAGACCCAAGGATCGTTAGTCCTCTTAGCCCCAGTGGCCTTATCGTATTTTTTTAATTAATGAATGAAGAGGTCTGCCTTTACTTTGCCACAAACTTCTTGCCGTTTTGGATATAGATATTACCCTTTTGC
>OHFW01000154.1_pt1 | contig 41206 bp, 41 predicted proteins | sample 1567601 | NCBI WGS metagenome assembly OHFW01 (sample SAMEA3879594, study PRJEB24766) | human gut metagenome | biome: human-associated habitat; feature: feces | place: USA | collected 1985/1987 | reverse complement strand
GTCCGCATACATGATGACCTTGCCATTCACATTACGTGCCGCACGTCCTGCCGTCTGCGTAAGACTTCGGTGACTGCGAAGGAATCCCTCCTTGTCTGCATCGAGGATAGCGACCAGCGACACCTCCGGCAGGTCGAGACCCTCTCGCAGGAGGTTCACGCCGACCAGCACGTCATAGTGACCCGCACGCAGGTCGTTGATGATCTTGATACGGTCCAGTCCCGCCACATCGCTGTGGATATAAGCCGTTTTTACCTCATGCCCCACGAGATAATCCGTCAACTCCTCCGCCATCCGCTTCGTGAGCGTAGTGACAAGGACGCGCTCTCCCCTTTCGACACGCACGGTGATCTCTTCCATCAGGTCATCAATCTGGTTCTCCGACGGTCTGACGACGATCTCCGGATCCAGCAGTCCTGTGGGACGAATCAACTGCTCCACTACCACACCGCCCGACTCGCGGAGCTCAAAGTCAGCAGGCGTGGCAGAGACATAGATCACTTGATGCACCAGGCTTTGAAACTCGTCAAACTTCAATGGGCGGTTGTCGAAAGCCGAGGGCAGACGAAATCCATACTCCACCAGATTTTTCTTGCGCGCACGGTCTCCCCCATACATCGCGTTGATCTGCGGCACGGTGACATGACTCTCGTCGATCACCATCAGATAGTCCTTCGGAAAGAAGTCCAGCAGACAGTAAGGACGCTGGCCCGGTTCCCGCCCGTCGAAATAGCGGGAGTAGTTCTCGATACCCGAACAATGGCCCAACTCCTTGATCATCTCCAGGTCATACTCAACCCGCTCCTTGATGCGCTGCGCCTTGATGGTGTCGCCCATCTCCTCAAAGAAAGCAACCTGCTCCCTCAGTCCATCCTGTATCTGACGGATCGCCGAGTTCTTCTGCTCCTCAGTCGTGACAAAGAGGTTGGCAGGATAGATCTCGTACGCCTCAAAAGAAGCCTGGCGATGGAAGGTGACGGAATCCAACTCCTCAATGGCGTCGATCTCGTCGTCCCACCACGACACCCGTAGCACACTGTCCGAATAAGCCATGGCAATATCCACGGTGTCTCCCCTTACACGGAAGTTGCCGCGCGACAGGTCGAGATCGTTGCGGACATAGAGAGAGGAGACCAACTGACGCAAGAAAGCATTGCGGTCCAGCGTCTGCCCCTTCTTGATACGAATCACCGATCCCTGCATGGCCGTCGGGCCACCCATACCATAGATGCAGGAGACCGACGACACGACGATGATGTCCTTGCGCCCCGATAGCAGTGCCGACACCGCCCGCAGTCGCAGTTTTTCTATCTCGTCATTGATGGCAAGGTCCTTTTCTATATAGGTATCCGTAGTGGGCAAGTAAGCCTCGGGCTGATAGTAGTCATAATAGGAGACATAATACTCCACGGCGTTCTCCGGAAAGAACGCCTTCATCTCCTCGTAGAGCTGGGCCGCAAGGGTCTTGTTGTGAGAGAGTACCAGCGTCGGCACCTGCACCTGCTGGATGACATTAGCCACCGTGAAGGTCTTGCCCGATCCCGTCACGCCGAGCAACACCTGTGCCCGGTCCCCTTGACGGATTCCATCTGTCAACTCCCTGATAGCCTCCGGCTGATCACCCGTCGGCTCATACTTTGATGTGAGTTTGAATTCCATATTCGGGTACAAAGGTAATGCAAATCGAAGACAATACAAAATAACTTGTTTTTTTATTGTTGAGATGCAGCTTACCTTATCTAAAGGTAATGCAAATCGAAGACAATACAAAAAAATACTAAAAAAGAATGTGTCACTTTTGTCATTACATAAAAAAGAGCTACCTTTGCACTTCAAAATAGGCTTATGATTAAGAAATTATCCATCGCTCTCGTTGCCATTCTGACTCTTGGAAGCTGCGCGCGCGAGTTCAACAAGGTGTACAGGACCACCGATACGGATTTCAAATACGAGTATGCCAAGGAGTGCTACGTGCAGGGCAAATACAGCAATGCCGTTACGCTCCTGCAGGATCTCGTAACGATCCAGAAGGGCACTGACAACGGTCAGGAATGCCTGTTCATGCTGGCCATGGCCGAGTATCAGCTCAAGGACTATGAAGCCGCCTCCGAGACTTTCAAGAAGTACTACCAGACCTACCCGCAGGGGGTCTATGCGGAGACCGCTTCCTTCTATATTGGCCAAAGCCTCTACCAGTGCACTCCCGAGGCACGACTGGACCAGACACCGACCGTGGCTGCCATCGCTGCCTTCCAAAACTACCTCGACCTCTTTCCCAACGGAAAGTTGAAATCGACGGCAGAGCAACGGATGTTTGAGTTGCAGGATAAGTTGATCCTCAAGGCCTATCTGTCCGCCAAACTCTACTACAATCTCGGATCCTATTTCGGCAACTGCACCAGTGGCGGCAACAACTACGAGGCATGCATCGTCACGGCAGAGAATGCACTCAACGACTACCCCTACTCCGACATGCGCGAGAAGTTTGCCATCCTCGTGATGAAAAGCAAGTACGAGTTGGCCAACATGAGTATTGAGGCGAAGAAGCTCCAGCGCTACCAGGATGCGGAGGACGAGTGCTACGGCTTCATCAATGAATACCCCGACTCTAAGGAGCGCGCCACGGCAGAGAAGTACATCGAGAAGTGCAAGCAGTTCACGAAAGAGTAAACGCGCCGCCCCACCCCATCAAAGTAAGACAAAACAAAACACTTGATATCTCATCAATAAAAGAAATGGATTACAAGAAATCGAAAGCACCGGTCAATACCGTCACACGCAATTTGCGAGACCTTTGGGAACCGACGGGAAACATTTACGAGAGCGTCGCCATCATTGCCAAGCGCGCCAATCAGATTTCCGTCGAGATCAAGCAGGACTTGAGCAAGAAACTCTCGGAGTTTGCTTCTTACAACGACTCGCTCGACGAGGTGTTTGAGAACAGAGAGCAGATCGAGATCTCACGTTTTTACGAGAAACTCCCGAAGCCTACACTGCTCGCCACCCAGGAGTTCCTGGACGGCAACATCTATTGGCGTGACCCTTCCAAGAAGGATGACGAATTTGGCCAGGACGAGGAGGCATGATACAGCGTAAGCAAACCATCTTCCTCCTGCTCTCTATGCTGGTCATCGCCCTGAGCTTCTTCTTCCCCATCTTGGGTGTTGAAGGAGCTGTTGGACAGGAGGACCTGCTCTTCAATCTCAGTGCCATGGGAGGCACCATGAGTGGCAACATCGGCTTGTTCATCACCATGCTGGCAGCTTTCTTGCTCAATGGTGCGGCCATCTTTACCTACAAAGAGCGTCGCAAGCAGATGAAGATGATCCTCGGCGGTGTAGCCCTGATGGTCATTTGGTACGTCCTCATAGCCATCACTATCCACTGGGCCGACGTCCGCCTCTACCATTGGCACATCTCTGCCATCCTTCCCTTGCTGGTCATCATCCTCAACCTGATGGCCTACAAGGGAGTGAAGCACGACGAGAACCTCATCAAGAGTATGGACCGCATCCGATAAAACGGCCCATTTCTCCCTTTACCAACGCACACCGTCCCAACCAACGGGACAAAATAAAGGCTGGCTCCAACAATTAGGACATTGAGAATTATCTCCACCTAATTCTTAGAGCCAGCCTCTTTTTTATCTTCTACCGTTTCCGCATTTCCAATCTTCCATTATAATAGAGGTCATACAAAGGTTCGTTAGGGCGCGATGTCTGACTGGTACTTAGCACGAAACGCTTGCCGTCGCTATAGCGCTTTCGTATATAGAAGACCGAAGGATTGTCCTTCAGGACGACGATATGACTGCCAAGGAAGCAGATATCCTCGCCGCCAACGATCTCTCCCCGCCTGTAGGGTGTACGTCCACTCAACCGAGGATCAAACGGGAAATAGAGGTCGCCATCTTTCTGAAACTGCATAAAACCGATCCTCACCAACTGCGGCTTGCTGTCAAAGCAAACCCCACTCTCGAGATCCACATAATACGCACGTCCCTTCTCCTTATATATATATAGGTAAGCATCATCCTGCAGTTCCGCATAGTCAAACTGCGGTTCCTCACCCATACCGATCTTCTCAAAATACTGCGTGCGCAGGAGATACCTCCCCTCCCAGTTGCGCACCACCCGCAATCCATAGGCCGGAGGAAATATCTCCCGATAAGATCCCACGGGTTTCCACCGCTGCGCCATCACGTCATAGACGAAAGCATTATAACCTTCCTTCCCGCTCCGCGTGATACGCACGTCAGAACACTCCTTATAGTCAGACAAGTGATAACCAGACGTGACCTCCGCCCGCACCGTATAGGGAAACACCCTGCGGTCCGCACACTGCTTTGCCTGCCTGTCAAAGGATCGCAACGTGCGTCGCCACCGCGCCTTCTCCTTCTTCCACGCCGCCAGCGTGATGGCCTCCAACCGCACGCCCCAGCCTGTCCGCAGACAGAGCGTCCCGTCCTCAGCCTCCAGCAGCACCCGATTGTCCATCTGGTCCTTCACCACATAGATCCTTGGCGTCTCCTCCGTCGGCGGGATATAATAGTCACGAAAGCGCAGACCGTCCTCCAGTCCGTGGCGCAAAGCCCCTGGCGTCACGAAGTCCGACTCCCGCAGCCGCCGCGTCTCCACCCGCGGGTACAGTCGCAGCCCGTCCGCCGTACTAAACGACAGGAAGCCACACCGCCTCACCGTCGGCCTCTCGGCAAAGCGCAGCCCATTGCGCAAGTCCATCCACGGACGATCCCGGTCCACCTTCCGCCGCGACGTCAGGCGGGCAAAACCATAAGGCAGCAGTTCCACCTTCTCGTACCGTGGCGGCAGCACCTCCTCGCCCTCCAGCGTGGCGACGCCCATCCTTCCGGCCTCATTCCGCACCACTCGGTAGGCATAAGCCGCCTCCAGTTCGTTGCGCTGGCCGTCGTGCGTCATCACCGTCACCAGTTCCGTCCGGGCATCAGCCGTCACCGTCCGTCCCGTGTCCCCCAAGACCGAGAAGGCAGCATACACGCTCTGCTCCTCCGCCTGCTTGAGGTGGGCCTTGCCAGCCAGCGTCCCTTCAAACATCGCCTGCCAGTCCCTATCCTCCGAGGGCAGGCCAAACAGGCGGTACAGCCCCACGTTGTCCAGGATCAGACAGTAGCGCTTCCCATCAAAGACACGCATGCCCCGCCCCACCTGCTGCAAGTATTTCGCCAACGAGAGTGTAGGCCGCGCCAACTGGATAAACTCCACGTCGGGACAGTCGAAACCCTCGCCGAAGAGGTCCACGTTCACCAGCACCTGCGTCTCTCCTTCCTTAAACTGTTCTATCAAACGACAACGTTCCTCCCCTGGTGTCTTCGCACTGATCGCCACCGCGTCAATACCGTGTTCCCGATAGTACGCAGCGATATGCTCCGCATGACGAATGTCAATCGCATAGACGATGCCCTTCTTCTCCCGTGCATAACGCAGCACCGTATCACAGAGCCGCCCGATACTCGGCCTCACGTCCAGGCGCTCGCTCATCTCCCGTAGCGAGAAGTCGCCATCGGCTCCACGGCGCTCCAGCGACCGCACCACCCGCCAGTCCTCGTTGTCCGCCCTCACCGACATATAGTCGTAGAGCGACAAACGGCCCTCGGCGATAAAGCGATTGTACGGCCACGACTGCAGCAGCACCTCGAAGAGGTCCGTGAATCCCCGACGCGTCAACCGGCAGGGCGTGGCCGTCAGTCCCAGCACCTTCGCCCCGGGACAAGCCTCCACCACCGCCTTGTATGTCTTCGCCACGGCATGGTGGGCCTCATCGATCACCAGCAGGCCCGGCCTCTCCGCCATTTCCCCTTCGTGGCGAGAGAGCCACTGGATACTATATACCCGCACCCGATGGTCCAAATCGCCCGAAAGTTCTCCTGCCTGGAGCGTCCCGACGATCTGTTCAACCAGTTCCCTGCGGTGCACCACGATCCATACCGTCCCCTCGTTCTGCGACAACCACGCGCGCACACACGCCACCAGCAGGCACGTCTTTCCCGTACCCGTCGGCATCTGCACCATCACGGACCGGTGCGACCCAAAGGCCTCACCCACACGCCGTTTCATATCAAGCTGATAATCGTAAAGCTGCCTCTCCTTCATACCATTCTGCTTTAGCGCATCCAGCTCATGCGCAGAAAAAGAAGATTCATACCCAAAAGCGCCAAGGCTACATTGATGTTTCAATGCAACCTTAGACTGATAAAAAATTAGGAAACTTGATAATTGTTTACTATTCCCCTATTTTTCCAAAAAGATCAAATAAAAACGTAGATAAAGTCAGTTCAAGTAGTTTGCAGAAAAAAAGCATACGTCTATTTCCCAGGCTCTCAATCTATATCTCCAACAGAAATTCCTGTAGCCATATAGATGGCTTGGTCGGAAATGTTTTTCTCATGCAGCTCCCTTGCTATAATTACAAGCGCTTCTTCACGAGTTTTCTCGTATTCGCCCATAAGCAATTTTAAACGAACTTCCACATATCCCTCTGCAAAACCTTGTTCTTTAGCCCAATCCAAAGAGTTTTTCAGATCTCGATAGGCTTTAAGGCAAGCCTCGTATTGTTCCTCAACGCCAGGTTCTTCCAACCTCGCACGCATGTCCGCAAGTCTTGCTCTCTGCTTTTCCAGATAGTCAAGCATTTCTTTGTAAGTCTCTGTACTCATATCATCCCGTTATTAGTTTTTACAGCTGCAAGTTGATATCTGAACATTCCTGTAAATTCAGCATCTTCACTTGCCATTTCGCCTCATGATGTTTTCAAGTCGGCGATTGCAAATTGGACAACCCAAACAAGTCGCTCAGCAAGACTTGCCCCACATCATAGCGACTGTAATCTGAATGGCTGACATTGACCTTGCCCCCGTTAAGTGTGACGATTTGAGCAAAATCGACTGCCCCTAACAAAACGACAGGACTATGTGTCGTCACGATAAACTGCACATTAGGAAATACCCTATGCAGATTCGCCAAGATAACCCGCTGCCATTTGGGGTGGAGATGCAAGTCTATCTCATCAACAAGAATAACACCAGACCCCTCCAACGGATTATTCAGCCCCGGATTGCCTTCTGCCATTCGTGACGCAATATCAGCTACCATGGCAATAATGATTTTATAACCATCACTGTATTGCTCCAACCGCAATTCACGTTTGCCCCCACCATTCTTCTCCTCAAGAACAAATCGCAAAGGATGAATCGCTATATGCGGATTGGTGTATTGAGGTCCTACGAAAGCCTCTATGGCAGAGCGGACAGATGCCAACACAGGTGAATGATAAGAAAAGTCACGACGCCGCTCACGCTCTCGTCGCTCCTCGTCTTCCATCATATCATACCATGCAAAGAATCGCTTAAAATTGGAAGCTGCATCAAGAGAATTGTTGTAACAATCCCATTGCGCAAAAACCGTCTGAAATCCCCGCTTCCGCTCAGGAGCTTTTATCTGCCCACGTCCGGTACCATAATAAGCCAATATCGGTAGGTTAACCTTCACCTTATTCGCCAAAATTTCCTCTTGGACACCTTCCGCAAAAGCTTTCAGTTCCTTTACATCTGAGACAGGACACTTGCTCCAACCTTTTCGAGTTCGTGATACTTTGCAGACCTTTCCGTTATCTAAATCCAAGTCCATGGAAACATCCAGATAGGGGGCAACCTGGTTGTCATTCAGAATATGCACATCACTATCCTTGAAACTTTTTGCAGTATTGCCAGGAAAGGAGCCAACATAGGAACTCAACAATATAGACGCTGCATCAAGAATCGTACTTTTACCAGATCCGTTATTTCCTAAGAGAATAACTACGTTCTTGTCTGCATCAAAAGAGACCGTTTGAGGATTATCCCCAAACAGTCTTATATTCCTAAGGCTCAAGCTTTTTATCCTCATATCCATTTATTATATTTTGCAAATATACAAACTTTTACTCAAAACAAAAAACTTTTCCCAGTTTTTCCAACCTCCACCTTATAATAAGGAGAAACGGCGTCGCGCAATAGCCACTTACCCCAGCGAACATTCCCTTCAGCGAAGCATCTGACTACTACCTCCCCTCAAACACCACGCACGGGTCTATCACGTCCAGGCTATGCCATACCCCCTTCGGGATCTGGCACCCATAGCGAGCCTCAGCAGGACACAGACGGAGGCGGCGTATCTCGCGGTAATCGATTCTGCGCACTACGTCCTGTGCGTCCATCCCCTGCGGAAGCCCATGGGGATCGGCCGACTCATACCCCACGACCTCCTCGTAGAACACCACGTCCAACTTGCCACACAAAGCGATGACCGTCTCCGCCGTCTCCTCATGCCGATGAATCGGCACCACCGTACCGGGCAGCAATGCGCAGAGCGCACGCTGCCCAGTATCCTGCGGCGATGTGCGTAGATCACACACCTGCCGACGACGAGGACTGGCCACTGCTTGCTCAAACAATGCACCTAAGAAATCCTTGTCAAACTCCATCATTTTTCTATAGCGCAATATACTATCAATGAGAAACGATATCGACGAAGTTCTCGATCACATACTCCAGATCCTCGTCCGTCATTTTGGTATTCAACGGCAACGTGATCTCGTTCTCAAACATATGATAAGCATTCGGGAAATCCTTGATGTCGAAGCCCAACTTCTTGTAAGCCGTCATCATCGGCAGCGGCTTGTAGTGGACATTCGTGGCAATGCCCCGCTCCGCCATCTGCTCTATCACCCGATTCGCCTCCTCGCGCGTCTTGCCCAGCAGACGCACCAGATACAGATGCCCCGAAGAAGCATAGTCCGCACCATAGTGAGGCAGCACCGCCACATTCAGCGATCCGAAAGCCTCATCATAGCGCGCTATCATCTCGCGGCGACGCTCCAGCATCCCCTGATAACGCTCCATCTGCACCAGACCAATGGCCGCCGCCACATCCGTCATGTTACACTTATACCACGTCCCGATGATGTCATACTCCCAGGCTCCCACCTTCGTCTTCGCCAGCGCATCCTTGTTCTGACCGTGCAGACTCAGCAACTGCGCCTTGCGATACAGGTTCTCGTTCCACGTCTCGCCCGCTATCTCCGGCACGCCGCTAAACGTATTCTCCACCTGCTTGTCCAAGTCCTTCACCACCTGTTCGTTGCCAAAAGGCAGATGCCACGTCAGCGCACCGCCCTCCGCCGTCGTGAAGTTCTTCACGGCGTGAAAACTAAAGGAAGAGAAGTCAGCGATCGAACCAACCCGCTTTCCCTTGCGCGTAGCACCGAAGGCATGGGCCGCATCACAACAGATCGCCACACGTCCCAGCATCCTTTGCAAGTCCGTCTTCGGAACAAAGAGTTCCCGCTTGCGCTCCACGATCGCAAACAGTCGGTCGTAGTCACACGGGATACCCGCCAGATCCACCGGGATAATCGCCTTCGTCCGCGGCGTGATAGCTCGCTCCACGGCCTCATAGTCCATTTCCAGGCAGTCCTTCTGCACATCCACAAAGACCAAGGTAGCCCCCACATGCGTCACCACCGACGCACTCGCCGTATAGGTATAAGCCGGAACGATCACCTCGTCCCCCTCGCCTATCCCCAGCAGCCGCAGGGCCATTTCCCCACACGCCGTCTGCGAACCGAGGCAGACCGCCTTATCTACCCCTACAAACGCAGCCACTTCCTTTTCCAGTTTCTTCGTACGCGGTCCGGTGGTGATCCACCCAGACAGTATGGCGTCGCGTACTTCCGCAGCCTCCGCCTCCGTCATGTCAGGCGGAGAGAAAGGCACATTACGCAATTTCATTGTCATAAACAAAATTATTTAGTTGATGAATATTTCTCACAGCGAGGGCTTCAGCACATGACTCCACAGTTGCGTACACAGCGATACCGCCGCACGCTCCCGATACACCATGTCGTGCTTCCATCGGTTCGCATACCACCGACGAAAGCGAAAAGCCACCTCCCTGATCCTGTTCTTGTGTTCTTCCGGCTCCACCTCGGGAGCCAATATATCCTGCATGCTCCGCTCCACCAGCCCTTGGTCAACGGGCAGGTCAGGAAACAGCGAAGCATCAAAACCAAGGTATCTCACGCAGATAGCATTCAGCACCGCCAGGTAAGGCCTCATCCCTACCCTGTCGAGCTGCGCCAAGAGCCAATGCCACTCCACCCCCGTCCTCCTGACATAGAACGCCCAGTCCAAGACGATACGCAGGCTGATATCCACCGAGGCAAAATGCTCCCCACTATGGCGCAGCAGATACAGCGAGTTGAAACGCGCGGAAGGCAAACAGACGTTCACTATTCCCGATGGCTCCACCTCGTCAAGCTGCCCCTGCAAGATAGCCTCTATCTCGGCCGTCGAACGATGCGCATGCACATTCAGGAAACTATAATGGTTCTCCACCATCGTCTGCCCCAGTTGAAACACCGAGTGCTTGTGGTGCGAGTTGTCTATCTCCACCCCAAACCGCGCCTGCAACCGCTCGTCCGCCTCCTGCTGTTTGCCGAAGAGAAAGATGTCGATATCCCCCGTCGGGCGATGCTTCGGCACAGGCCATGCCAGCGACAGCCCATACCCCTTCAGGAGCAGCATACGCACCCCCATCTCGGCATAGAAAGCAGCAAGACCCGCTATCACCTGCCTGTGGTGTTCATACATCCGCTCCATGCGCATCACCATTCCCATCCACTCCAGCACCACCTCCTTCGGCGGACGCTGCCCAGCGGGAAGTTTCTCGACCACGTCAAAGACGATACCTCCCACCCCTTGGCGGAAAGCCCGCTCCTTGATCTCCCGCCAGTCGATGTCGGCAGGCAGGTCCACGACCTCCTCCCTCACCGCCATACGCAGCAGGAGCAACAATGCCCGGTCGTTATTTCCCACGACACACGCTTTTGATGACCTCCACATACTTCTGAGTACCCACCTCACGCGTCAGGTTGTCCATCACAAACTGTCGTCCGTTCCGTCCATACCTCCTGCAGAGCTCACGATTCTCATAGAGCGAGATGATCGACTGCTTAAACGCCTCCTTGTCCCCCGCCTTGGTGAAGATGCCACATTCGTTGCCCGCCAAAATATCCTTCAACTCATTCTCGTCGAAGTTGGCCAGCACAGGCCGCGATGCCGACATAATACTCCACGTCTTGCTCGGCACACTATTGGCACCCACCCCAGGCTTCGAGATGACAAGGCCTGCATCCCCCAGCGAGAATACATAGCTGATGTCCTCGTAGGGCTGAAACGGCAGCATCGTCACGTTTGTCAGTCCGTCGCGCGCCACAATCTCCTCCACCTGCTTCTTATAGGCACCTTCGCCTACCAGCACCAAGCCAATCTGCGGATGCGACACCCTCAGTTCCTTCATCACCTCCAGCAGCATATCCATATTCTGCGTCAGTCCGATATTACCCGAATACTCAATGTAGAACTTCCCTCGGTCCAAATGATACTTGTCAAAAAGTTTGTTCTTCTCACGCGGCACATCCACCACGGCGTTCTGATCCACCCAGTTATAGACCACCACGATCTTATCCTCGGGCACGCCCTTCGCAAGCAACAGTTGCTTAAAGTCTTCCGAAATCACAATGATTTTGTCAGTACAAGCATAGGTGATCTTCATCACCAACGAACCGATATTCCACAACAGTCCTCCTTTTTTAGCCAAGCCCGTTCCTGCCAAAGAGTCAGGAAACAAGTCTTGTGCATTAAAGACCACAGGTTTCCTACGAAGCAACTTGACCAATGGCAATTTCAGTCCTTGAATCGGAGGCGTACTGTCTATAAAGACCACGTCATACCCTTTCGTCAGACAATACCATAATTGTATCACCTCGCTCAACAGATAGCGCAAAGCCCGCGCTATCGGATTCTTCCCCTCTCCATACAAGGGAAAGCGATAAATGCTAACCTTGCCACCACACTTTTGCTCATGTCGTTTCCACACGACGTTCGAATCCACATCTCGTGTCGGCGTGGGTACTGTCAGCACAGACTCTATACCTTCTTCAGCACACCGCTCCATCACATTGTCCAAGATATACAAACCCGCACAAGTTTCTGGATAGTAGTATGCCGCTGGGAAAAACACTTTCATAAAATTTTATTCTGTGATAAATTTCACTTCAGTCACCAATCTCTCAGCCAGTTCCACAGCTCCCTTCGGAGTATCGTCCGTCACGATCACATGTCCAGAACGAGACAGACTACTTGTCACAGGAGGTATCACGTCGCCCTTCTTTGGATAAATCTCCCAAAGATACACATGGGGATTACTCAATACCTCCGTGTTAGAAATACTCACAAGCTTTCCAGGCTTCGGACAGAAATAACGGATACAGACACCTTTGGGCTCTTCTTTGGCGCTTAAGTCAGGTTCCACACCCAAAGCCACATCAATAGCCGCTGCCACCATATCAACGCCCGTACTCAAATGAGTCAACTCTGTAGAAATAAAATCTCCACCAAGGCGCGCACCAACCTCCATCAAATACGCCTTACCGTTCATCAACTTAGCCTCAGCATGACAAGCGCAATTGTTCACTCCCAAAGCCTTCACACCTGCAATAGCGGCAGCCTTCAGCGTTTCAACATCAGCGTCAGAAAAACAGGAAGGTTGATTATGCCCCAACTCCACAAAATGCGGAGCGTCCGTCGTCTTTTTATCAGTCACGGTAAGCACGTTCACCTTGCCGTTCCATACAATGATCTCTATAGAAAACTCGGGGCCCTCTATAAACTGCTCTATCAATACAGAATGATCCCGACTTTCATTCAGAGCCTCACCATAAGCTCTGATGAAATCACCCTTATCCATATTACGAGAGACCTTTGCAATACCTCTTGAACCTGAATTGCGGGACGGTTTCAATATCGCATCGGTATCAAACTCGCTCTGTAAACGACGCCAAGCGTCCTCGGCATTCTCCGTTAAGATACTTTTTGGCGAAGGCGCATTTCCTTTTTCAAAAGCCTCACGCATCAAATGCTTGTTAGTGGCCCTGATGGCTTGCTCACGCGTAATACCCGAAAGCCCAAACTCGTCATTAATTCGCCCCATTACGCTCATGCTTACTTCCGAGCAAGGATGTATCACGCCATCAATCTGCTCCTCACGCAATGCTCTCATGACCTCCTCCTCCGAGGTGATGTTCACCACCAAGGCCTTGTCGGCATATTTAAGTCCCACAGCATTGGGATTTCCATCCGCAGCGATGACATATATACCCAACTCTTTAGCCTTCTTTATCACTGGCAGCTGCAAGATGCCCGCTGCAAGCACCAAAAGTCTTTTCTGCATAACATTTAGTGATTTACGTTCTCTCTAAAAAGCACCGTCTTAATAGTCTTCAGAACAATCTTCACGTCCATCCAAAAGTTAAGATGCTCCGCATAGTAGTTATCATTCTTCATTTTTTCTGCCCCATCAATACTATTACGGAAATACGCTTGGTTATAACCCGTAATACCAGGCTTGATGGTCAATACAGACGGGTATTTCTCCTCATATACATGGAGAAAATCCGGCGTATCTGGACGAGGCCCGATAAAACTCATCGTACCGTTAAGTACGTTCAAAAACTGCGGAACCTCGTCAATACTTGTCTTACGCATCAATCGCCCGATCTTTGTTACACGCGGATCATCATCACCATTATACGTATCCCCATTTTCCATGCGAATATCCGGCGCATTCATGATCATTGAACGGAATTTATACATTCCAAACATCTTTCCACCTTTGCCTATTCTCTTGGCTTTGTAGAAGATGGTACCCTTGTCAGAACAATAAATGATTGGTCCAAGCACACAAATGAAGATTAGCACAAAGGGCAAAGCCAACAAGCCGATGGCAATATCCACCAGCCTTTTTCCAAAAAGTTTATACATAAGAGATTTTAATTATTTAGCGAACCAAGGATGCCGTTCCCGTTCAAATAAGGACAAAGCATCCGCTTTGACCAACGCACGCTGACCAAAAAAGTGATACCATACAATAGCGAGGGAATACGATTCCCCCATGTATGGCTAAGCAAAAATATGGTTACAAAACGCTTCCCTTATGGGAAACTATAGACAGTTTTAGGATTCAGAGTTCCTCATCATGGTATCGCTCCATGCCCTGCCGCCACTCGGATGAGGATAATATATACGACAACGTACCGCCCTATCGGTCTATGTCTATTGTACCTATTTCGTTAAGGCGAAAAATAACATCACTCTAACACCACGGGGCGCTTTGGTCTCTCTATTCCCCGTTGACTCAATCTTCTTGCATACATTGACTGAGCGCTAACATGCACACCAGCTTCGGTTGCAGCCCAGTGAAACATGGGGCTACCAGCTTTCAAAGCACTCATAAAAGGAGCTTTCTCTTTTAGCCACTTGTCCAACCACAACTTCTTCTTTATGACCTCCTCTACGTTTGAAGTGTTTGCAGGATGCACCTCTACATAATAGACCTTTCCATCATAGCCGACCGCATAATCCCACCGCGATTCATTGGGATAGAGCATCTTAGTTTCTTCGTCAATATTCAGGCTACCATCAAGCCTTCTGGCATCCTTCACCATCACTGCCCGCTTGTCAGCCTTTACTATTGCCTGCAATCCTTCACGATAACCATGCTGCACGTCCGGCGTATTCTCTATGGCCTTTCGAAAAGAGCAATTGGCTTTATCCGCTCCTGCTGTCTTTTGCTTCTTACCCTTACTCATCACAATACTTCGTTACAAGTTCAGAAGCCCGAGTTGCAAAGGAAGAAAGGCCACCCCATTCGCTCACGACGGGTTGATCGTCCAAAGCATCAAGGGAGGAAATATCAACACTCTCCACCTTCTCACCCTTTCTTTCAAAAGCGTAGGTTCTGATAGACTTGTCAAAGATACCAGCAAAGATACCAGCCCCTTTCCCCGATACATCAAAGAGTTTTGCCAATCCTGCCTCTCGGTTATTATTAGCCGATTTTTTTAGGATGTTGAAAGCCCACACAAACTCGAGAGGGACGGTAGAGTGAGTAGATACGATGACTTTTTTGCCCATCTGTACCAACTCCAGTATTTCCAACAGCACCGACATGATCGCTTTGGGATGAAGTCCCATCTCTGGTTCCTCGATCACAATATAATCATACTGATCCTTGTTGAGCAACTGCATAGGAGGCCCCGACACACAGTAGAATCCCATCAGCAAGGGCATAAACTCCTTCTGTCCAGCGCTCCACGTCATAAACGGCATATCCATCCCGTCCACCTTCATACGCATTTTGCGCTGTCCGTTTTCATTCTCAAGTTCCACTCTTCCACCATGAAAAATAGAAGAATCAAAAGATCTCTTCTGCGCATTCTTCAGGCGAGTTTTAACGGGAAACAAGGTAGTATTCCCTCCCAAGCCGATCGACATAAACACACGCAGAATCTCACTAAATTGGCGCAACACATAAGGAGCCGTAGGGTCAAACTCTGAAAACGCCTTGGGCCGCCCATCCGAAATGCTAAACACCCTTTGAGCAGGTATGTAGAAAACCTTCTCCTCCGCCTCCTTCACCTTATTCTTCATCAACGAAATGACAGCAGAAGCCTCTCGCCCGTCATAAACTATTTTGGTGTTCTCTCCCCAAATGCCAGCCATACCATTGCCGAAGTACGCCTCCAACAAATAGGATACGTTATTCTTGCTGATGATATAATTATACTTCCTCAGCGTCTCGACAATGGCTTCCTTGTCTTCCAACAGTTTCAGCAGTTCAAGAAACAGGCTTTTACCCGAAGCTTGCGCGCCGACAAGAATGGTAAGATCACCAAACTCCACATGAGCCTTGCCTATCGGTCCAAAGTTTTCTACTTTCAGTTCATTCATATCTCAAATGTCAAATGAAGTCTGCAAATATACACTTTCCTTTGCTTCCCTGCAAATTTTCCCCAAAATTTCTTGCCGTATCGCAGCTGTAGTTCTAGTTGTTTCCCTCACCTGCATGTATTTGAGCATAGTGCTGAAAACGGAGGATATCCACCCACCCAAAACGGGGATATCCGTTCACTTTTCTGGCTCTTTAGTCTAATGGCGTTGCAAAATTAGTCATTTCTGTGGGTTTCTGTACTTTTTATGTTGCTTTTTTGGCGCATGGAGGCTCCTTTCAACTCAAAGCGCACGCTTGTGTGCACCAACCGGTCGAGGATGGCGTCTGCCGCGGTGGTGTTTCCCTTCATCACGTCATACCAGTTCGCCACGGGCAACTGCGAGACTATGATGGTGGCCTTCTGCCCGTGCCTGTCCTCTATGATCTCCATGAAGTCAAGCAGCTGCTGCCCATCGAGCACCTTCATGCCAAAGTCATCCAGTATGAGCAGGTCCGTCTGTGCCAGCTTGGCAAAGAAGCGGTGCAGCGTGCTTGAGATGCGTGCAAGGGCTATTTCTTCGAAGAGGCGATAGAGATTGTAGTATGCCACCTTGTGACCGTTCATGCAGGCCTGATGGCCGAGGGCCGTCCCAAGCCAGCTCTTGCCTGTTCCGGCAGCTCCGGTTATGAGCACGGACACTCCCTTGCGCACATAGTCGCATGTGGCCAGGTTCAGCACCTTCTGTTTGTCCACTCCGCGCTTGCCGTCGTAAATGACCTCGCTGATGGAGGCCTGGTAGCGGAAGCGGGCTTTCTTCACGAGACGTGAGTTGCGGCTTGTCGTCCGACTGTCCTGCTCGGCCTGTATGAGCAGCTGCAAGCCGTCCTTGAGGGAGAGCGAGTCATGCTGTCGCGTCTCCTGCATGGTAGTCCAGTAATGGGCCATTCCTGGCATTTTCAGACTTCTTAGGGCGTTTGATATTTCATCCATTTGTTTGTTGTTTTGGGTGGGTTGATGTATGTGTTGTTTAACTCTGTTACCTAAACTGCTCGCGCTCAATTCAATCACTGACAACTGCCTATATAGGCAATCTTATGTACCTATAGAAAGGCGTATTTGTTCAAAGAAGAGTTCATATTATATTCCAGCATTATCAACCAAAGTTTTCAGGGTATCATAAAACCCCTGATATTGATCCTTTCTCAATTGAGTTTGGACATGAGCTGCACCAACATGGCTACCCACAGAAGAAAGCTTTTGGTAAATTGTATGGACAGCTTGAACATCTGCGCTATTCTGACCGACCATTTCTTCCAACTTTGTCCATTTGATATTATCAAACCGTCCTCTAAATCTATTCGGAATTAGATTTCTGAAGAAAACTTCATCCACAATCCATTCTGTTGCCATACGCAAGTTATCTGCAAGTTGCTTTTGATAGGGACGCGTTAAAGGCCTGGAATAGTTATCCAAAATATCCTTAGCTTTTGCTAAGTAGAACTTGCATTTGCATTCATGATAATTTATAATATAGCCAACCTCCTCTGGACAGTTTCTTAACACTTCATAGATTAGTATTCCTCTTTTCCCAGCAACTCTTCTATATGGATAATCTTTATATACGACTACATTCTCCGCATACTTTATTTCTGCCAACAACTGAGTATTGTGTGTAAACAGTACTATTGGAGATGACATTTGTACAATTCGATTAGCAAACATTCCGATAACACATGCATCAAGGCTATTGACAGGATCATCAAAGATTACAGGCTGCTTTACGTCCAGCAATTCACACTCTGCAATGAAAAGAGCCAAGGCGCAACACTTTTGTTCCGCTTCACTTAGAACTACATCAAGCTCATGGTTGTTCTTAATAGTTAATTTAATCTTAGATAAAGGATTTGTTATGTCTGAAAGCTGTAACGATACGTTTAGGTAATCCATCTCAAATCCTTTTAACTCCTCTTTAAATTGAATTTCAAGTGCACGTACTAGCTTATCACTATAGTTTGCTGTACACAAATTATTGATATCTGCCTCATCGGACGATACATCATAGTCGAGTTCTTTCAGCCTATGGACACCGTCTGCAATGCCTCGATAGATGTTCAGGCCCATACTATCAAACAGGTATATGTTAGAATCATGTTCATTGGTTAGACCTTTGGCATAGTTCGTATCAAACACACTAATATGTCCGAGAGATGGTGATAGAGGAGAGATTAAATCCCATGCATCAGTATGATCAGTACCATTCTCCGCATAAGTCACTTCTATAGACATAGGTTGTGGATTCTCATTAAAGATATCCTGCATGACAGAGTAATTAATACTGCCACTTGCCAATTTGTTAAGAATACGAAAATAGCCACTCTTGCCAGAACCATTGGCTCCAAATAACACTGTTATGCCATCATGACAGAAATGTATTGTCTGATTAGGAACAAGTCTGTTTACATTGGCTACATGCTTTAACGCCTTTAGCTCTATACGAGGTATAGCATTTCCAATATCACCAGGTAGGACAATAGATGGAGAAGTAACTCCGTTTTCAATGTCTTCACAAATAAGCAAAAGTTGATTGTCGGTGAGATTTCCATTGTTTGTAACAGCTGCAGCATCCAAATCCTTTGCCCATACGCTGCGACCCGGCCCATGTATGAAGTTCTGTATTGTATTTCTATAGTCTAATATTACTGGCATTGTTATAAAGTCTTTAAAATTCTTGAAGCTGTTTCTGATTGGTTCTTAACCATATAATCTAATACGGCACAATATTGGTCATATAAGTTCTTGTCACATATAATGTCTGACCTATGATTGATATTGAGACTATCCACATACATATCCATGTAGCTTATAATTACTCTTTTATTTCTATTCCACGAGGTCAATTCTCTTCGAGTCAACCTATAGACCAAAGGAATAGCTTTAATTTGGTATTTCTCTGCTATTGTATCAAACACCTTTAGTACACAGAATAACACATCGTCATCATAGTCAACTTGATTTATGACTCTCTCGAAGAACTCTACATTCTCTTCCTCGAAATGGAACCAATCATTACTTGACTCTCGCAGGAATGATGGACAGAGCAAATAGTCCATCTTTGTACTAGAATCAAGCAGTATCGCATTTTTTACTAAGGATGGGAAAAAAGCATACCAAATTCTCCAGAACTGCTCATATCTCTTAGTATAGATGCAGTCTATCAAGATTGAAGACAAAATAGATTCGTGACTTTGTTTCTTTGCCATACAGTCACCAAACACAGAGGCCAGTTGTTGTATTTCATTTTCAGGTGTATTCATAAGATAGGCCGCTACCAAATCCGAATCATACATCTGGTTGTCATAGTCCATATAATCTAAACCAGTATTCTTCCAATGATCGGAAAGCCTTATTAAGCATTTATTAGCAATCTCCCTATCTTTTGGACTCTCTGTCAGCAAACTCAGCATTGTCTCTGCATCATTTAGAGTAATCTCTTCAATACGAGACAAATTCAAGCCACCGTAAAAACGCATCTGGACATATTGCATAAAATCAGCTTGTCTGTCCCAAAGATTATGCTTGACAATGAGCTGTCGAATCCTATCACAAGAACGAAAGTTACCAATTTCTTTTCTACGCTTTGCATATGTAAGGATAATGTCAGCAATGGTATCTTGTTCGTTTGGATATAGCTCTATCAATATTGGTATTACCTCTAATATAGTATCAAAACCTGTCATCATTCCCGATAGTAAGAAGTCGGGATTCTGCAATGCATCTATCACTCTTTGTGAGCATAGTTCAATTTCCTTCTGCGACATCTTCTCACGATAGTAAATCAACAATGCCGCACTACCAATGTACGGCACATACTCTCTGCCCATTGACAAGCCCATAATAGTTTGATTCTTTTTAAGAGACTCCTCTACGTCAGCAATAACTTTAAGTATCTCCTTAGGCTTATCATGGAACTGATACATCCTTGCGCTATCAATATCATCTCGAAGCATTTTGTCTGCCCATACGGCTATGTTAAGACCAAACATAGCCTCATCAGAAGCTTTCTGTATCAAATCTCTGTCCTTAACAAGATGTTCCGGGAAAACAGGCTCATACTGAATAGCTTCAATACCATTATCCATGATAACTGTGGATTTCGTCCATTTACGAACATTAATACGCCCTATGATGTATGGTTTGTCTGACGTTGCATCGTTCTTCGTGGATTTGTAATTATTCAACAATTTATCTACACATGAATACAGTTGATTTAGCCGCTTCTTATCTTCATCTTTCGTGCTATTATCGTAAGTAATCTGCAAATAAGTAAGCAAGTTTTCAAGATGGAGTTTCCTGTATTTCATATCAGCAGATTTCTTACGCTCTGTTGCATAATCTTTGTGCCTCATATACACGAAAGACATCGATGCAATATGATACTCACTAATCTGTCTATGCAAATCCAGTTGCAAGAACCTAATATCCTGTATAAGGAACAAGAATAAATCAAACAACTCATTGTAATGTGCCAGCACAATGCTAGTTACTATGGCATACAAAGAAGCACTATGACTATTCTTTAAAATACGCCATAGGATCATTCTAACCCTCTCTATATTTTTTTTCTTTTCTTCTCCTTCTAACTGATCCAACAGGTATTTTTCTATAGCCATGTGGATTGACTCTAACAGATTTGGCACTGATATTCCAGATGATCCTCTATACATATTCCATAGCATAGAAGAGCACAATACCTTGTGCTGTGAACCATCATCAAAGGAAACTGTAACTTCATCCAACTTCTGTAACTGCTTGCCTCTTTTGTCAAAACAAAATACGCATGCGTCAACGAACTCTATGACAAAGTCAAGAGTTGCATTATCTTCAAGTGAAGCAAGGCTTTCTGTATTAAGAAGTCCCAAGATAGGCGTTTGGTATGGGCTCGGTGGAAAATAGTTCATACCCGAACCCTCTGGATTCAAACCAAAATATAGCTCTGTACCAATATTACTATAATATCTGTCATTATCTTTAGACTCTGACCAGAAGAGTTTAAGTATTGCAAGAAGTTGCTCTCTGCATACAAAATAGGCATTGATGTCCACCAATGCATCTTGAGGAGTTATAAGATATTCTACAATATCATGATATGGGCTATTATGATGAATCCATGAATTCTTGACAACTTTTGCAAGTACGCTTTTAATTTCATCTTGAATATAGATAGCATATCTACAAACTAAGGCAGCCCAATCTTTCATGTTGATCTGCCAAAAATAGAGGTTCCCATTTTTTTTATTAGCCTGAATATCAAATATTCTAAGAGCTAAAAGACCAGCTATCTTGACAATCTCTTCATTTTTCTTTCGTTTATTTGAATATCCATTAAGGATATTATAAACTACAGAAAGATTGTTTATATAATAATCCTCTTTATTGTTGTTGATGAAAGATATAACAGCCTCCCAACCAGAACCAATAGAATTACTTATTGGAATCCTAATGCCATTCTTATATGGCAGATACTGTGTTACTATATGGCATGAAACACTAACTGTATTCGCAAATGTATTAAACCAATAGTAATCATCTTCAGTTAATCTTGTTTTGTACTTATTAATAAAAATTGGAGCATAAACATCTGATGAACCAACAACCTCCAAAATTGTATTTACCCAACGGTCATCAATGCCTTTCTCAAACATCACTCCTATGATGGTATCAACAACGGCCTCTTTACTGCTCACCTTATCTGTAAACCATCTACGAAAAGCATTGGCATAACTAATAGTCGGTTTTGAAACAAGTTTACATTCTACTGATTCTTTATCTGTCAGTTCAGAAAGAAGCATATAATCTAACGCCCAATCGGTATACAAATCGTGTTTTACGAACACACCACGATGTTCAATCTCGCCGATTATATCTTCCTTGATCAAGCTATCAACACAATCAACATCAAGGCCGTCTGTTGGAATAACAAACAAACCTGTAGTCTGCTTCCTTCTTATAATCTCAAATAGACATGCCTCTATTTTTCTTCCAGATGATGACATTCCTCTGACTTTCTGCTTCCATACTCTTTCACGGAATGCCTTTTCATTGCTATCAGTTCCTCCTACCTCGCAGTATCTTGCCAGATAAAAGGGTATTGAAAATTGATGACGGAGTTTGTCATCCAATGGTAGCCTAATACCAGTTTCTTTCTCAAAATTATTAAGTTCATAATCCTGCAAAGCGTCAACTGACTGAAGTATGAAATCCAATTGAAAATCTTCTTTCAACATCGCAATTAAATCCTCTTGTGAGTTTTTCTTGCAAGTGACAATAAAATTCCAACCTTCTCGTTTCAGTTTGTCAACTAGCATCAATGCTACTCGTCTATTATTCAAATCAAGAAGTTGCTCAGCAGAATCCAATACTAGAATTTTGTTTTTAACCTCAGCAAAATAGCTATAAAATTCTGCAAAGGTATAATTGTGATGAAGATGGAATAAAGTGTTTAGATCCACCTCATTTAATTGACCAGTATTTATTATAAAGAACACATAGTCTCTATTATCCTTATATTGCTCGTAATAATCTTTCAATACAGCCGATTTTCCAGACCCACTTTCGCCAGCCAGCATGACATTGTTATTGCCAGGAATCAAAGCCATCAACCTATTCGTTGCGACACTTCTATCAAATTTATAAGCTATGCCTTCGATGTTTATTTGGTTTTTTATATAGTCTAACTGAGAATTATTATAAGCAGACAAATCCTCTCTAATATGTTGTAGATTGCTTTCTGAATTGAAGAATACATCATAAGCAAGCTCATTTTTCAAAACTGCATCAAGAATATTATCGCCATACATCCATTCCAATTGAATATTGCAGCTTTTTGCAACCTGTTCAATATTCCTCTGTTTTTCAGTTTTTGTTTCACCCTTTTTCCGAGGATTACCAAACTCAAGATTTGTATAGACGATCATCTTGGATTGGTTTGGATGCTTGTTGTGTGCAATGTTAATAGAGTTTTCAATCAATGCTGCATTGATTTCATTATCGAAATACTTTGCCTGAAATCCAATTTCCTCACCGTCAACAACAATTGTTCCTGTTTCATTACCTGCATGGTTTTTGAAATAGGGCAAAGAATCCCCCAACTTGTACCTGCATCTAAACAACATACGAGCTAATGCCTCAAAGGCTATTTCCTGATAGTCAGGATATTTAGATTCAAAACCTTTCCAACTTGGGTATTTCATTTTTATCCTTTGTTTTTAATATTCCTTAATCCGCAACACTATTGTAAATTAAACTTTTTAACTACCTGAGCAACAAAAAGTTGCCCAGGGTTTTGCCTTGTCGAAGAATTCACTTATCTTAGTATTGCAAAAATAAACAAGAGAATCCAACGATAGACATGGCAAAGATACAAATTAAATCTGAGATACTCACTCCTTTGGGAGGAATTTTTTCAATCATGGAGCAATTTGACTCCACATTATCTTCTGTAATCGACTCAACGTAAGTATTCGGTGAACACCGTATTGCATGATTTTAAATAAAGCAGTAACTTTGCACGGCGGCATTGTCATTGCCTATTTTGAGACAAGCATAGGAGGTTTTGCCCTCCACCAGCTCATGCCAATGGGGAGTATACCTTGATTTGACTAAAATTTTAATTCATGTTTATCATCCCTCGTCTTCCCAAAACTCAGGAAGAAGAGTATAAAGTTTATCCTTGAGCGTCGTCTTTATGATTTTCAGCACACAAGAGAGCCAACGCTCCGGATTTTTACCCATTACCTTGCAGGCACCAAACAACGAGTACATCATCGCTGCCCACCTGCAGGCATCCAAGTCACGGCAAAACAAATAAGACTTCTTGCTCATCACCATGTCACGGATCAACCTTTCAGTATCCGTGTTGTCTATCGGCATCTCGGGGATAGACAGGTAATGGGTCAACTCATCATAGTTGCGAAGCAGGTAATTCAGTGCCTTGAAGATCAGGTTGTCCTTTGGCACGTCGAGAATCGTATTCGCCGCCCAGGCCCGGAAGGTTTCCCATATAGGATCGACTGGTTCCATACACAAGTAATACTTCAGGTCATGCGTCAGCTGACAAACTCTAGCCATAAGACTAAACGGTTAAGCCAATATAAGCCCGAAGCTGCTCGACGCTGGTGGCAGCAGGAAGGATGAGCGTCACGCCATTAGGATAGACCAGTTTTAGATAAGGACTGCGGGAGGGGCGACCATTCGCCGTCGCACGCATGTCCTTCGCCTCACGGTCGCCGATCACAACCTCGGCGAACTTTGGCTTGCTGTTGTTGAATGATTTCTTGCCCTATACCATAATTTGAACTTTTTTAAATCACGGTGCAAAGGTGCGAAACTTTTTCTATGCGCACAATACGGCTTTCACCGAATACTTACACTTCATTTATAACCCTACAAGGAATTCCCACTGCAGTTTTTCCAGCAGGTATAGATTTGTTTACCAATGCCATCGCACCAACAACTGCATTTTCGCCAATTTCAATATCATGACGTGCCGTTATGGATGTACGCATACCTATGTATGCACCATCTTTTATTACTATCTTGTTATGCCCTTGCTTTCTTCCATGACAGGCGAAATATACTCCATAAGAAATCGTCACGTTGTTGCCAATTTCAATTTTGTCCACGCACAAGTCATCAAGATAGCATTTCATCCCGATAAAGCATCCCTTTCCTATCTTGAAACCACAAAGCCGGTAAAGTGCAATACGAATAGGCGTCAACACACAGTTGGGCGCAATGTTTTGACATATACTTTTACGGATAAGATGCCATAACTCACCACACAATGAACGTTTATACCAATAAGGGATTTTATCCTCCGGCACATTGGGGTGTGTCCAATAATAGAAGTTTGCTAACACCCCCCCGACAAATAATTTACTCATATTTATGTTTATTATAAGTTAATGCTATATTTGTGGCATACTCTTTTTATTACCTATTTAAGATATTGGGTCAACAAAACTTCTGCCTTGCTAACCGAGAATTCTGCACTTCATATTCAGCACACCCCACGCTGTATTGGTGGTTTACTTATCACTTTGATACGTAAACAAACGGTTCAATAAAGATATCTTCCAGCATTGCCTTCATCAAGTACTGGAAATATGATTTTTCCAAATAATCACTGCTATACATATCAAGAGTGTTTACGAGTTTCGCCCCCTATTGACAAGATTTTTTTTCTAATTACCAGATACATACCTCCTAAAATCGCCTTTAACATTTCCAAAAACACATAACGTACTCGCTTAACAAACCTATAATATGGAGACGACACCAAGTGCATTAAATTAATAATTGTAGTATCCTCTGTTATAGCATAACGTCCACGCACAATTGCAGAAACATAATGTTTTATTGTCGTTCTAGTAGCTGATGTGTCTATCATCTCTATGCCAGATTCTAACATACTATCAAGAACTAATTTTGAAGCATATCCATTAGGAATGGAAGCCATATTAGGGGCAAAACCCAAAATATCTTTCAATATAGATTGGGAAAGACGCCATTCTCTCTTGATATCTTCACCAGTAAGTCTGTCCATTCTTTCAGGATGAGTATGTGAATGGCTTCCTATGTAATGTCCTCTTTGATGAAGTTCTCTTACTTGTTCTTTATTAAGAAAGCCCTTGGTTCCAAGAAAAGATGTTGAAATATAGAATTTACCCTTGAACCCATATCTTTCGAAGATTGGCGCAGCTATTGTTAGGAAAGAGACTCCCCCATCATCAAAAGTAAAATCAATATAATCTGATTGCAGATGAGCAGATTTTATATAGTCTGCTATTGCATGTACTTGCGCTTCGAATACATCTGCTGACACCTTATATTTAAGTGCCGTACTATTTTGGAAACCCGATTCAGACTTATCGCTACGAAATAAGTCATGATACATAAGAACTATGTGCCTTTTCATTTTATTGTAAACTCTATCCGATTAAAGATTATATTACAAACCCAACAATTTAAGAGCTCTTACTATGAGCGGTCTATATTTTTTTAGAATAGCTCTAAATGGGATTTCAAAATACATACGCCGATGCATATTCTTATATGGCTGCAAATCATTAGGGTCATAAAAATGAAATGCTTTCGCTTCTGCTTTATCACTCTTATATCTTTTCCATGAAATATTACCTTTCCAAACGTTTACTACATCATATATCTCATTTATACCAACAACCGATTCTTTCATTTTTGAAGAAGCTGTCAAAGGTTCATTCATACATGCCTGAACCCATAACAAAGGAAGATTAGCACCAGCTTGAAAAGATAAGTGACAAAAGCCATCGTTACGTAAATTAACTTCGTAAAAATATGCCTTTCCGTCCATAAAACCATACTCTGCACTAAATAAGCCATGATAATCTATCATTTCAAATAATTTAGTTAGACCTTCTTGATTAAGATAGTCTGGAATATCTGGATAAAGATGCCCATAAGAACCACCGCCATCATCACTCCATCTCTCCAACGTATGATGACCTGCAAGTTTCAATGTCCCATCAGGAAGGCGGCAGCCATAAATAACTATATCGCATTTTTTATTTATATACTGCTGTAAGATATATGTATTCTTATGATTCAACAAATGACTAAAAGCAAATAGTTCCTCCTTGCTTTGTAATAATTTTGTTTTAAATTCAGTTCGCCCGTTCACAAGAACTGGCTTCAATAATGCGGGAAACGGCACGTTTACATCAGTATCTCCATACTGATATGGCTGAGAAGCGGGTGTTAAAAGCCCTGCATTATGAGCTAACATACCCATTACATTCTTATCCGTCACCTTGATAAGCATTTGAGGGTCTGTTGAACACATCAAGAAAAAGCGATTACAAAGAACATTATAATTCTCAGCAATGCCAAGCGAGGCAGCATCTCCACCTGGATACAAAAAAGCCTTTTTATTTGAGTACTTCTGCTCTGGGTAGTTTTCTATCATATACTCAATGCTCTTTTCTATGCTATGAGCAATATGATATTTTTTACAATACTTACTTGCTGTTGCTACACCCTGCTTGCTGCCTGTAACAATTAGCGTGATATCCAAATCTGCTACAGCTAGAGATCTCAGTAAACCGAGAGTATTGTAATTATCTGCGCCCCAAATTACAGCGCGCAACCCTCTATAATATTGTTTTGTATTCATTTTTCTATATTTATTTACCTATTAAGACTTGAAGTTGACAAGCTAATTCAGCAATTATTCGCGATAAATAGAAGTATACACTATAGTTGCCCCTAAAAAAGATTTTTGTATACTCATTCATACATCTTAGGCTATTTATTACCACCTCTTTCTTTGAACGTTTTGTGGTAACTGCACTTCCTTCACGAAAACGTCTATAATATATTGCATTTCTAGATGTAAAAGACATCTTTTTATACCTGTCAGATAACAGAAACATGAAAATGCAATCCTCACCATTTTTAAATCGTATGTCAAAACGCCTCTTCTGTATAAAACTCCTTGGAATAAATTTCATACACGGCCCTGAAAAATACTTTCTAACCCTGGAAGATATACTATCACATCTATTTTTTATACAGAATTCATATGCATCTGTTATTCCATAAGGCAATTGTACTTCTGGAGTGCCATCGTTAAAAGCGTATGGATAGCATAATGAAATAGTACTAGGTGAAGCTTTTGCATACAATTCTTCTAAATAGCTTGATGATACATAGTCATCATCATCTACAAAAGTAATATATTCGCCTTTAGCATTGTCCAGTGCTATGTTTCGTGCATTCGAAACCCCTGGCGCATCTGTCTGAATAAAACGAATATTAATTATATCTTTACATTTTTCTATATATGCTTCAATATTACTTTTATATGGTTCAGAACAACCATTAAGTACAAGTAAAACTTCAAAATGTTGTTTGGAGAATGTCTGCGCAACCAGCGAGTCTAAACACTCCCACAAACACTCCTGTGGCTTATATGTGGGAACAATAACTGAAACTTTCATCGTATGTGTTTATTAATAAAAGAAAGTATTCTCTTTGCTCTTCCTTGAATAGTATATTCTGAATGTCTTGAAAGAGAATATTCAGACATACTATTTCGCAATTCTGGGTTGTTACGCAAAGTTATTATAGCCTCTGTTATAGCCTCCACATCGTCTGGGTTAACACGAATAGAGTTTTTCTCATCAAGAATATCATCATTAAAAGGTCCATCTGAAGAAATAATAGGGAGTCCCATGGCTAACGCCTCTACAATAGCATTACAGCAACCTTCTTTCTGAGTAGGCAATACAAAGACATCGGCACAGTTCTCATATTGAGGTAGAAGTTCATGATCAAGTGGACCCTTATGAATAATGCCAGGACAATCAAAATCATATTCATAACCAGGAAATGGTTTGCCAATAAACATTACCTTAATATGGGGGTCATTAAGATTCTTAATAGCCTCTGCAACCCTATCAGGACCTTTCCTAGGAGCAAAACTACCAACAAAACTTATAACAAAATCAGCCTTATCTATGTTTAGATTTTGCTTCATCTTTGTTGCATCCATTTTATGAAAAACAGTTGTGTTCACACAATTAGGGAATACATCAATATTATTTTCTTTTGCAAGGTTATATTTTATACATTTCCGTTTATTTTCAGAAGATACACTTACTACACCCATACATGCTTTCGCTAATTGCTGGAGTTTTTCCTTTGGCATTTTCTCAACCATATCTTCAAGCGCATCATCACCTTCTCCACAAGCTACAAACATAGGTGTTTTTTTATCTAAAGCATACTCATATATATGAAGAGCACTTCCCCAAAAATGACAATAAAGAATATCACTCTTAATGGATGCAACTTTATGTTGAATTATTTTCTTATTAATCCACTTTACAAATTTAAAGTCTCGATTTCCCGTAGAAAAAGTATATGGACGGTATATGTTGTATTCGATACCATTGTCAGTAACTCCTTTGGAATGCAATGGAAGGAGTTTCTCTTTATGAATTATAGAATGTACAATACTTTGATAAGCCACTACATTCACTATTACCCCTTGGTCTATCATTGCATGAACAAGTTGCTGAACAAAAACATTTGCTGCATGGCCATGTGCAGGATAATTACTTGTTACTACAGTTATTGTTTTTTCATCTTTTATTTACTTATAGTTTTTACTCCATTCCAACTTGAAACATCAGCATTTATAAATAAGATTATTATTATGCATTTAACAGAAGAACCTTATTTGCACCACTCTTACGCATTAGTCGGATATACTATTACCTTGCTGTATATTAATATTTTTACCATTAAGAACCTTTTTTTCACCAATTAGAGAGTAACTTTATCCATCCACCAAATTTTTCATCCCATTCATTTGGTGTAAACTTCTCGAAGCCACTTGAATCGAAGAATGTAAACTCTCCGAAATACACTTTTTCATCCACGCTATACAAATCTATTCTTACGTGTGGAAGCCCTTTTGAGAGTTTTGTGGCAACGACTTTCATTTCTTCAAAATTAGAAGGCAAATTAGGAGTTACAGGATTATTTTCACCTCCTTGAGTAAATGGCAGTTTATTACCATCCATATCAAAGTAATCAAAATAAGTACGATGGCCAGAGAATCTTTCGCTTGCAATTAAAAACACCTTAGGCTCACCATTAAAACAGTAGAACTTATAGTCGCGTAATTCTCCACTCTCATCAACCATAAACTGCTCTGCCAAAATCCTTGGCTTAACATTTTTATAAGGCCACTCTTTAAAATTCTTATAAATACTTGTTTTCAAAGAATGATTTAAACATTTGGCAGAAGAGGTCTTATCCAGTTTGCTCTTATCTCGGCATATAACAATGCCACCTCCTCCTCCACCATTCGTACTTTTCAGAACAAAACGATCGGGAAGTATACTAAAGTCTATATCTTCAAAACGATCCCAAACGCCAAGAGTTGGTATAATGTAATCTTTACCAAGTAACTTTTCTGCGATTATTTTAGCTTCGCATTTGTCAACCATACTGGTATATTCATATTTTCTATTGTATAGTTTTAGCCACTGAAGTTTTTCATTAAAAGTCTTCGGAGCTTTTAAATTCAAACTATACCCCATTTTTAAACGGAACATTATCTTTAGATATAAAGCATCAGGAAGCCAAGTTCCAAAATGAGTAAGAAGTGCTAAACAGAATTTACTTGGTTCTTTAAAATAAGTACTCAACTTTTGCATACATATTTATCTTAAAAAATAAAATTTATAATTGATTTAACAATTCTTTATGCTACCTTATCTGTACGTTCATCTATATCATAAATAGGGTTGTACTCAACAATATCAACTGATAACACCTTATCTTTACTTATAATTAAGGTTAAAATCTTATGTAAAGATTCTTCAGGCATTTCATCTACTTCAGGAACACCAGTACCAGGTACTATTAATGGATCAAGCACATCTATATCCAAGCAAATATGTATTTGCTGGAATCGAGACATAAAACAGCTTATAATCTCTAATGTCTCAGCTATATTTGAATTAATCTTACAACTTGGTGCGATAGAAAGAGAATTTTCATTAATCAAATCTACTTCATATGGATCAAGACTTCTTGCTCCCACATATAGTATGTTCTTAGATGGTAGCAAATTATTAGTGTATCTCCTAACGTATTTATCCTCGCCATAGCTCATCAAATATGCCATGTGCATTCCATGAACATGATGTGTTGAAGACTGTTCAGCTATATTACAGTCGCTATGTGCATCAAGATATATAACACCAACATTAGGAATAAAATTCAATACACCAGATATTGAACCCCATGAGATAACATGATCGCCACCAATCGTTATCACCTTATTATTTGATGATAGGGTAGAATAAACATTCTCGAATATATCTTTATCCGCTTTATCAATAGCATTGAAGAACGGCATTAAATGATTTTTACCGGGTGCTTCATTTGGAATTGATATACGAGATTGTTCTGACAAGCCTTCTTTTTCAAACAGTTCGACCAAGCGCAATGCTCCAATATCAGGCCCCTTTTTACATGCTCCATACCATAAGGGAGCAACAATAAAATTCATAATATTTTTATTTCTGTAAAAGAAAGTTTTTATTAGTTCGGTTTATTTACAGTAGCCAATGCATAACCAAGTGTGGAAGTTGACACATATGTCATATCGGCATACGACATTGAAAAAATAGTACTCGCAAAGAATATCAAGATTGTAAGGGCAAGGATGTTTTTTGCATCGGTGTTGGTGGCATGTTTCCATGTTTTATAGAAACCAAACCAATAGAAAACGTAAATCATAAGTCCTAATAATCCTTGGTTTACGGCAATCTCAAGCCAGTCATTGTGCGCATAGTTAATGTATATGTCCAATGTACCATTTGCACCACGACCTAAAAGGTAATGCAGAGCATCAGCTTCTTCAGTGAAATATCTCCAAAAGAACGCATAAAGCGTATCTCGACCACTCGAATTACCCTCCATCGTACTTTCTATTCGACTAATCATATAGTCACTGGTAGACATCTGATTAATGAAGAAATATATAGCCCCAACACATATACCAAAAGATAACATTATGAAAAGGAATCGCGTTTTTCCCTTCGATTTGATAATTGCCAGCCACATAAAATAGACAGCTGACACAAGACCGATGGCTATCGCACCACGCTTCATACCCATCACTATAAATGCCATTACGAAGCCAAGGGCAGCAAACTGAATCAGCGGTTTCTTTCGATATAGCACCAATAGAGGTAGGCACGAGAGAAACAAATAACCAGAGTTGTTGGTTGTTTCTTCTGCTTTAGATCCTCTTTCAAGAAGTTCCTCTAACGCTTCGCGTTGATCTTGGAAATAAGACAAGGTTACTGAAGCAAGGAATACAAGACCCCATATCTGCAATCGCTCCGCTGTAAGGAATCCCTTCTTCGTGTAATAATAGAATGAATAGATAGGTAACAACGAAAGGTAGATAGACTTGATATAGTTGTATGACGGCATAGTCAATCCTGACCTAGGATAAGACAATGTAGAAGGACTCGATAATATCAAGGCAAAGCCATATATAGTGAACAATAGCATCAACATATTGAAGCCTTTGAAATAGGTCGGGTTATTCTTCCACTGCAATACTTTGAGGGCACAACTTGCCGAAATCAGTAAATTCACACCAAGCAAAGCAAGGGAGACAAGTCCACCTGTCGGATATACTATACCCTGAAGATAATAAAGCACCCATACCGCCAAAAAGAAATCGCAGCGGTTAATGCGTGAAATACTAAATGATGCCATTTATTTTGTTATTGTTTGTAAGCCGTCACTTTAGGACCGTTAAGCCACAAAGTGAGCTAGCTTTTATTGTCTTTTAAGAAAAAGGTCAGTTCAACTTACTCCCAAACGGAAACTGTAGCTGGACGCCATTTATGAGCGAGCCGATCCGTTAGCTTGTCCTTTGCCGTTTTTTTGATTCTACGGAACACGTCACAAAGATACTCTAATGAATCCAAGTTGTGCCTACGAATGTTTGCGAAATGAGACATCAAGCGAGCAAAGCGAACACCTGCCTCTGGACTGCCAACGAAATAACTGTTATTGCGATACTTCGCTACCCTTCTAATCTGTCGCTCACACACGTTGTTGGAAAGGTCGAGATTTCCATCTTTCAAGCGACGCAACATACAAGGGTATTCAGCAAAGGCATAGTTCACCGCCTTGAGAAGTAGATGGTTCAATACAAAGATAATCCTATGCTTTTGCATCATGAACTGACGATTCGATTAGATAAACAGATACTGGTAGGTTACCTCTCAAATCGAATACACAGTTTTAAGCGAACAACAGATTGGTTACAAATAAATCTAACAAATATCGCCTCATTTTAACGGGACACTAGCGTACTAATTTATTAAAGACAACCCAACTGTTATATTTCTCTTTCACAACTTTAGCAGGTGTTCCTGCTAAAACTACATTCTGGACTTCGCAGTTCTTATTTACAGTTGCGTTAGCTGCAATTGTAACATTATCAGCAATTGTGATATTTCCAAACAAAATGGCTCCCGGACCAATATAAACATTATCTCCAATAATCGGGGCCTCAGGTCTTCCTGCACTAGCACCTATATTGGTACTTACATGTAGTCTGCAATTTTTACCGACTCTCGCATTTTTACTAACTACAATAGTACCATAATGAGGAAGAGATAAACCTGGTCCAAAAACGTTAGCGGGAATTGAATATCCAAGTTTTATACCAAGTTTACGTTTTTTATATGCATATAAATAACGTAGAATACTTCCCCCATTGGTGTAAAATTCTTCTTTCCTGAGGCAATATAAATATTGGATTGTCAAATCAGGGACGAAAAATCTCATGATTTTATAAGCGAGAGAAGTTCGCTCTGGCACTTCATTCATCAATCTATCTTGGCAGATGTATTTTTTGAGATCTTCTTTTGTTCGTATCATATATTATCGTTTTAAATTGGGTCTACTGAATTTGTCAGAAGTCATAGGTTGAGGGGGAACAGACGTAAGCACTCAATTACATCCACCCCCGACAAACAGGGGCTGGAGAGCCATTGATTATTCTTGTTTTAACTTTTGTTTATTTGAAATTACCGCGCAACAGCACTAGGGAGAAGCATTTCATAATCTTTCTCACCCTCTATTAGTTTGGTAAACACATAGGTAAAATACTCCTTCACATTGAGACCCACATTCTTGCATGTCTCAATGAGAGTATAGTACTTCAAAGCAGACTCTATGCCATCCTCACTACTGAAAAACAAAGAGTTTTTCCTTTTCACCGTAAAGGGACGTATAGCACGTTCCGCTGACATGTTGTCTATGGTAAGATGGCCGTTGTTTCGATACTTGACAAGGAGTTCCCAATTGGATGTCACATAAACCAACGCCCTGCGCATCATCTCACTATAGTGATACCGATTGGGATTGGCGAGCATCGTACTTGCCTTCTTATAGATAAGGCCAAGTGTCTTGGTCACATCCCTTTGCTGTCTTCGCTTCTTAATCTGTTGTGGCGTATAACAGTTCATCAAGCATTCTGCTTCTACACGATATAACGATGCTATCAGTTGAACAGATGTATCAGCATCAGAATCCTTGCAAGCCTTGAATACTGATTCAAACTTGTTGCGGACATGCGCCCAACACATCAGATGCTCATTGGCGGGGTTGTCCTTGGTGAGTTCCTTGTACACCACATAGTCATCCGATTGGATGGTACCCAAGAAATCGCCCAAAAATGTCTGTATCGGCCTTTTCCCACGGCTGTCATTCTCGTCATTGTCATAGAAGAAATAGGTTATCTGCTTCGCCTTGTTCACGAGAACCCACACGTACTTCTTGAAGTATTTACCGAGTTTAGTCTTGTCACCCTTGAATTTGATCCTGACCTTTGTCCATGTCTCGTTAATATTAAGTATGGACTTCACCTTTAGCAGGTGGCTCTTGAGATGACATAACATCGGGGTGAGCAGTTCCGCGCCTTGCGTCAGCCAATTTCTGTTGGTGTTGCTGCTTACCTGCAGCTTGTCAAGGACATTGCGTATAGACTGCCGGTATATGGGAGTCATCAGCATATAGTGGTCAACCACCAAGTCCGCCAAGAACTCTGGGGTGCAATGCGTAGAAGGAACCACGTTCAAGTTTGGGCGACGCGTGTCCGTTTCGTGCTTGGGGTGATAGAAGTCATGCCGTACGCCGAACTTGTCCTCGTAGACAGCCACCTTGAAAACCGTACATTCCACATAGCTCTTTTTGGTGTATTCCTCTATGTCCTTGTAGCCAATAAACTTCATGTCTTCCGGCGCACCTTCCAAGGAAGTCTCACGGGTTATGGTCTTGGCAGCGTTCATGCGGTTGTACTTCATGCCATTTCTTCCTGAACGACTAAGATTCTCTGATTTTACCTTAGCCTGGTCTATTTCACCGTCAGCAGATGAAGAAGCGGAAGAGGCATTATTGTCATTGTCATCTTTTGAGGACCACTCGTCACGTTCTTTCTGACGGTCGTTCTTGACAACTTTACCCCTGCCCCTCTGCTTCAGACTCTTGGAGCCGAACGTCTCCTGATTGCTTCTGCTCATACGATCGTTCAAGTCATCACGCTCATTGACAGCCTTGTCGTATGCACTCTGACGCCTATCCATTGACTTCTGCAACGACGCTATCGTAGCGTTCTGAGAGCTTATCGTCTGGCGAAGCGTGTCTATCGTGAGCTTAAGGCCAGCAATCATAGCCTTAAGCTCCATTATCGTATTTATAAAATCTTGCCTTTCCATATCAGCTAATGGCTTTTTTGCCTTGGAGTCTATCTCCAAGGCCTCCAGATAATGAGCTTGCATTATCATATTTTCCACTGTCTGAACTTGCTTCTTCATGGTACAAAGGTACAAAAAAATATCGAGAAAGCAGCATGATAACACAAGTTATTTTGTTGACTATCAAATAATTAACATTACACTTCCAACTCGTTTTTCGTCGAACACTCAAGTAGGGCGACCAGGTATTTAAAGTCCAATTCATACACTACCTCATGGTTCTTCATCACTGGCTTCATAAACTTGTAACCCTTCTCATAAGTTATGTCGTAAAGCACCCGCTTGTGATTCTTGTACCTTATAACCTTCAGTATCCTACGGTCTTTCGACATGAATATATAGGCATCACCATTGTATGGATCCATATCAAGGGCCTGCACTTCTGAAAACAGGCGGTACTTGCCAAAACGCATATTCGTAACGCCTTCTATGTACCACAACTTGACACCTCCGTTTATCGCAAGCATAGCACCTCCAATTTCTCCACCAAGTCTTTCAGACTTTTGTAGTCTAAGTTTTTCTGTTGGAAATACATGCCCGTTGTTGAGTTCAATTGTATTGTGAACAATGCCGGCTTGGAATCTCGGACATCTTGTGCATCGGCAACTTCAACGACTTTGTCACAAGCGGTCGGCAATCTTGTTTCCTGCACTGGAAGTGCACCATCCCTATCTACTATATCAACCGCATGACCCTTGACTTTGTGTCGGTTCTTGTACCAACGTTTAAACTGGGAATAAACGATGCCGTTCTTCTGGCAGAAGGTGACTATTGAAACACCGCTTGTTTTTGACTCCTGGTTATAAAGTTCCAGTATCCTTTTAAAATCTTCACTGCTTGCCATAATCGTTTTTTATGTTTTGCAGTGCAAAGGTAACTGGGTTCATGCGAAATTCCTCGAAAGCAATTGAGTGCTTACTGTGGAACAGAGACAAAGGATTGCTCTGACAAGCCTTCCTCCTTAAACAAATCTGCCAGACGCAACGCGCCAACTTCTGGACCTTTTTTATAAGCTCCATACCACTGGGGAGCTACTACAATTTGACTCATATAAAGTTACTGTTATGATATTAAATGTTATATCCAAATTTTAATTTAATGCTTTGAAGCATCATAATTGCTCTACACTATGCAACTATGCTTAGCGATATTTTTGCGCCAAAATATAAGACCCAACTCCTAGCATACCTCTACACAAAAGCACTGTAATTGCAGCTCCGATATAAGAGAAGTAATAAACCAAAGGTATCGCAACACTCATTCCTACTATAGATGAGACAAAGGTTAGGTTCCTAAGAGGTTTTTCTTTATGGTTTATTATCAAGAAGTTAGTACCATATGTATAATCCATTGCGAGAAATACTACAGAAAAGGAAAGAATCTGCATAACAACAACCGACTTTTCAAACTCATCACCTAACATTATCTTAATAACCAACGGTGATAATAGAATAAGAAAAACAGCTCCTATAAGCGCTGACACAATATTCAACTTCGCATAAAAAGAATGTTTATCTGGCCGTCTTGACAAAAATGGGTAAAACGCCCTTGACAGTACAGACTGAAATTGATAAAAAATAACAGGGAACCTATTACCTCCATCATATATACCATTGGCCGTAGATCCCCCAAAGAATCCAAGCAACATAACGGAGAAACTATTATAGAGGTTCGGCATCAAATTGTTAATAAACACATCTGTGCTATTTCGTATCGTCTTAAAAATCTCAGACCATTGCGGCTTACACAAAGTATATCCCCACTTTTTGAAAATCAGATATAAGGCTCCGAAACCACATAATAGATAACCTATAGTGATTAAAAGAGGCTGTATTAGATAGTCTTCTCTTTTATGTATGAAAACAAACACAGCTACTGTGAATACCAACTTTAAAAAGAGATTGAAAAACGTGGTATATTTCATCTTTTCTATTGCTTGAAAAAACCACTCAGGAAACAAAATATAACCAGGGACTAACAAAAATGTGACAAAAATAATATCAGCGTTCTCCCTTAAGTATGGAACCAGCAAAACTACTAGCAACAGAATTATGCCTGACAGCAGAGTTAAAATGCTTCTTGCCCACAAAACATTACTGAAAATTCTAGAAACCAACTCTTTGTTATCCCTATTTTGCGCTACATCCCGAGTCGCCGTAAGATTGAATCCCCAATCGGAGATTGTCTGAATCCATACTACTATTGCTGAGGCAAAGGCTATCTTTCCAAAGCCATCCGCACCTATCACACGTGCAAGATAGGGCATCGAAATCAAAGGAAAGACATAACCTGCCACTTGCAACAGCGACAAATAACCAAAATTTGCAAAGACCGTTTTACCATCTTTGCTACTATTGATTTGTTTTATAATTTCCGAAATCCTTTTCATTTACTATTTAAAAATCAAGTCTATCTCAGAAGTATTATAGTATTATCGATCCCACTTTGTTCTTCTAAGATAGTCAGGAATGAAAATTGATCAATAGTACTTTGCATACCACTCTGCAAAGCGTCTCAATCCTTCCCTCAGACTTGTGTTTGGCTTGAATCCAAAGTCCTGCTCCAGTGGTGTTGTGTCAGCATAAGTGACGGGTACGTCGCCAGACTGCATCGGGACAAGTTCCTTGTGGGCCTCAAAGTCGTAGTCTTTGGGCAACACACCTGCGCGCACCAATTCTTCCTGAAGAATAGTGACGAAGTCGAGGAGATTCTCGGGGGAGTTATTGCCGATATTATACACCTTATAGGGCGGAATGGGAAGTCCGTCCTCGCCGTTCTGTTTCTCGGGGGCATGCTGCATAATGCGGACCACTCCTTCCACAATGTCATCGACATAAGTAAAATCGCGCTTGCAGTTGCCGTAGTTGAAAATCTTGATGGTCTCACCCTTGACCAATTTGTTGGTGAAGCCAAAGTAGGCCATATCGGGACGTCCAGCAGGACCATAGACGGTAAAAAAGCGCAAACCTGTTGACGGGATGTTATAGAGTTTGGAGTAGGCGTGCGCCATCAACTCGTTGCTCTTCTTCGTGGCGGCATAGAGGGATACGGGGTTGTCCACCTTGTCGTCTGTGGAGTACGGCACCTTCTTGTTGCTGCCATAGACCGAGGAGGAAGAGGCATAGACCAAATGCTCGACCTCGTGGTGACGGCAAGCCTCTAAGATATTGTAGAATCCGATAAGGTTGCTCTGAATGTAAGCATCGGGATTGGTGATGCTGTAGCGGACTCCTGCCTGAGCAGCAAGGTTCACAACAACGGTAATCTTGTTTTCCGTAAAGATTCTTTCCACTGCGTCTTTGTCAGCGATGGAGGCATGGACAAATGTCCAGTTGCCATGCAAGGCTTGAATTTCTTTTAGACGCTCATATTTGATGTTGACATCGTAATAGTCAGTAATGGAATCAATACCGATTACCTTAATATTCCTTACTTCGTGGAAAAGACGCTTGACGAGGTTGCTGCCGATAAAGCCAGCAGCGCCCGTTACGAGGACGGTCTTTCCCTCGAGATTTATGTTATATTTTACCATTTTTGAAAATATGAAATATTGTATAACATCGTTTCATATTATACGATCAGTATGTTGCTGCCGTTGGTGGTATCGAACCACAAGCATTCGCTCTACCTGCACAACGGCTTCCAAAGGATGTTAGATGTGCTCCTCCACGCCACGGAAGTGGACATTCAGTTCATGGAGATTCTCCAAAAGAATGCCAAGAGGCGTGCCCTCCGTCATTTTCGCAAAGGCATTGACATCCTTGGGGAAGCATTTGCCACCATAACCAAACTTACCGTCAGGACCAGGCACATAAGTGTGGGTATCATTGATGTAGCCCGAAAGGAGCATGCCGGTGTGAACCTTGCGCCAGTCGCCACCCATCTGCTCGCAATACTCACGACAGGCATTGAAATAAGTCACCTTGTAAGCACCAAACACATTGTGCATATATTTGGTCAGCTCAGCCTCCAAAGGAGTCATGACGGTAAACTTCTTGCCGACAAAGATCTTTGTGAGCAATTCATGCGCACCTGTGAACACCATAGTCTGCTTCTAGAAGTCCTCAATATGTGTGCGCTCTGTGAGAAACTCTGGCATATAACACACCTGATGCTTAGTCTCACGAGAGAGCATATCGCTGGTTCCTGGAAGAATAGTGGTTCTAACAAAAACTGGTACGTCTGGCAGGTTTGATATCAGCTCTTTCATGAGCGTCAAATCCTGTGTTCCATCATCTTCCGTGGGCACATGAATCTGCAAGAACGCAATATCCACGTGGCTCAGATCATCATGATATCCCTTTGCGGGGTCACTGATAAACAGTTTACACTCTGGATTGTTGTGCTCCAACCAATCCTTCAGGGCTCCACCGACGAAGCCACAACCGATAATTCCTACGTTAATCATGTTTTATGTTTTTAAACGTCTATATTTATTTAGTTTTGTTTTCCGAAATGATTACTGGTTCGTTCTCAGCATTTATTCCTTTCAGCTGATTGAGCTCGTTCTACATGGCTGCTAAACGGGCTTTGAAATCGGAATCAAGTTTTTCGCGTTCATGGGCGTATGCTACCTTCAGCTTTTGCTCGCGTGCCTTAAATTCTGCACTGACTTCAGCGGCGATTGAATGGCGAAGGGATTCCGAAATATTTACACCTCCATCTCCTGTCATAAAAGCCATGAACTTTTGCATCATGTCATTTATCTGGTCTATCTTTTCACACAGCTGTTTGTTCAGGCTTGAAGCCAAAGCCTCCAGCTCCTCTATTCGCTTATCACGGGCATGAAGTTCCTTGCGAAGCTGCCTGTTTTCGGCTGCCCAATCATGCACTTGCGCACTAATCGCTTGTGTGGACTTGTTTTCAGGCTTCATTATGGCTGGGACATAAATATCGTGATTTACTTCTAATAGATTAAATCCTTACGAAGTAAGGGGTATGGCTGGCGGAGAAGCTGTCAAGGGGGCACATTAATCACCGTTAATCCAGCTTTAATCGTTCATTAATGCTTTGTAAGCCATCAGTCTGATGTCAATCCTTTTGGGGTTGGGTAGAGGAATGGAATTGCTGGTAGGCTTCCCGGGCATTGGGGGCCACAATATGATTGCCACCGAAGATGTTGATGATGATCTGTGGATCTTTGTACTGCCTGAGTTTGTCGAAGACGGCCTGGACGATGCGGTCTTCCAAAACGGCATCACATGGCTTCACCTGTGGTTCCTCCAACTGCTCCGCCTTGGAAGACGGGGCTTTCTGCTCTTTTGCAGAGACTTCGGTTGATGCCGAGGCGCGAGCGTCAAAAAACAGGTCAAAAGGACTCCAGTGGCGTCGTCCAGATAATTTGCATTGCTTATAGCCAAAGTATGCTGCAGCGGCTATTTGAGCTATCATTATCTCTATTCCGATCATGGCACTTAATGTTTGGGGTGAGACTTACGGCGCGCGATCAAAGCGTCATTGATGCGGGCGCGAACGTTATTCACGCTTCTTCCAGAAGTGATTTTGATGGCGAAGGGCAACAGGAGCTGGATGAAGCTACTTCTGACGACGATTTCCTCGGTGAGTTTGGTCTCTTGATCAAACATGGAGACGACAACCAAGGCTAGCTCTGTGGCGTTGTTGCAGTCACGAATCTGAGCGAGGAAGTCCGGGAGGCATTCCTCGCCAATATAGAGGGCGAGTTTCCTGGCCTCAGGGGAGTCGGCATCGGAAGAACTGTCTTCAGCGGCTTCCTTCTTGCTGAGTATTTGCTCGGCAAACTGGTCGCCATAGAAGTTTTGTACGGCCTTTGTGGCGTTGGGCAGAACCTGGACGATACTGTCGTAGATGCTAATTTTTACGTCGTTCATAATGTGGTTTAGTTATTTATGGGAAAATGGGTAATTGAATTGCGAACGGAATGAATGGATTATGAATGGATTGTAAACGGATTGTAAACGGTTATGAATGGATTTGCATTC